>JAEEGJ010008389.1_pt1 | contig 28528 bp, 25 predicted proteins | sample 8958761 | NCBI WGS metagenome assembly JAEEGJ01 (sample SAMN16246546, study PRJNA631951) | gut metagenome | biome: gut microbiome; feature: rumen; material: RS-attached | host: Bos | place: Iran: Karaj | collected 2018-10
GCTCAGGCTTGAATCTGTCGCGGAAAACGATGGGAATCAATATGTCGGCATGCCTTTGGTATCGCTCAAACAGTTTGTCGTCGTCTCTTCGGTTCAAAGCAATGACCTTGTCGGCGAATCGGCATGAGTAGGCATCGTTATGGTCGGCGCTTTTGATGATGATGTTCCTGAAGGGTATGTGTTTTGAGATCTTGGCATCAAAATATAAAGCCTCCACATTATGGAAGAAAACGACGACTCTCCCTTTGTAATGGTTTTCTTTCAACTTCTTGGCAATGATGCCAAAGACGCTGCGGTCAATGAAAACAATGTCGAAATCTTGAGCCAACCGACAGATTTGCTTGACTTTCTTTGGGGTCAACCCAAAATGATAGTCAAATGGAAAATACATGGCTCCACGTAGGTAATCCAGAATCGACCGTTTCTTGTCTTGCTTGTGGATATAGCAGGTCTCGACATTGTCTTCTCCCACTAGATGGGTCAAAGTGTCATAATGCATCTCGGTGACTTGTTCACCACCGTCCAAAATCCCGTTGTTTTTCTTGTATCTTATGAATAAGACCTTGGTCATGCCGGTTTTTCCTTCTTCTTGACTAGGGCGAGAACAATCGTGGCGACAGCAAACAAGATGATAGCCAGCGAACTCACCAGCGAAACTACGCTGCCCACCTTCCATATCTTCGGCTCGTAACGCATCACGATTTCATGTTGACCGGCAGGAACCATGGCAGCACGCAGCAGGTAGTTGGCGCGTAGCAACGGGCTCTCTTGTCCGTCGATCTGCATCGTCCAACCTTTGCTGGTCCAGATTTCGGAGAAGACCACCAACTTGTTTTCGTTTGCTGAGAAGCTGTAAGTCAGCTGGTTGGGTCTGTAGTCTGTCAAGGTGATGCTACCTTCTTCCGCATTGGCTTTATAGCCTGTCACCTGTTGCGCGAACTCTTTGTTGATGACAGCAGTGTGACGTATGTCGGCAGTAGCCAAGGCGTCGAATTCTTCGTTAGCCGTGTTGACCGTTTGGACGTCGTCCACCATCCAAGCGTTGCCATAAGCAAACGGATTTTCAAACGGCTGACTCTGAGGATTAAAAATGATGTATTTGGTGTTCAACATGTTGAGCACTTTCTGTTGCTCCAAGAGTAGCATCATGTCTTGAGCGGTCTTTGCAGTTCTGAGTTGGGTGATCTCGGTGCCAAGATATTGGCTGATAACGTCTTGGTATCGGCGGAGTTTGGCTCCCGAATAGCCTCCAATCGACTTGTGGAAATAGCAAGTGCTGGCATCGTTGAACATGTCTTTGGTGATGTCGGCTACTCTGAAGTCCAACGCTTTGTCGTTCAATATATACTGGTTGGCAGCTGAAGCTATAAAGGGTTTGTCGAACTTTGCCTTGTCAATGAAATTGGTGTCGTTGAGATAGCGCTTGTCGATAGGGAACATGTCGATGAGGATGAGCGCGCCAAGGATGGCGAAGGCAGGAGCAGCTTTCAGTTTGCCCTTACCATAGAGAAACAACGGCACAGCGGCCAAGATGATAAATGCAAGGCTGCGCAGGGCATCTTTGCGGAAGATGGCCACGCGCACATTTTCAAGCTGAGAGGCGAACATGGCATAAACTGCACCGTCTTTGCCTGAACTCATAGCCGCAAACTGCTTGGCTTCTTCTTGGCTGAGGAAGTTGAAGAAGGTCTTGGGCATCAGATAGAAAAGAAGACAGAAGCCTGCCGTAATGCCCAAGGCTATGAAGAATTTGGTCGTGTTTTGCTTGAAGTTCTCTGGCTTTTTGACCATCTCGGCCAACCCCAAGAAACCCAACAAAGGCATAGTGACTTCCGCAATGACCAAGGTCATGGAAACGGCTCTGAACTTATCGTAACCAGGGATATAGTCCAAGAAAAAGTCCGTGAACCCCATGAGGTTTTTGCCCCAACTGAGCAGGATGGAGAGCACTGTGGCGATGAGCAAAGCCCATTTCAATTTGCCTTTCACCGTCAAGGCACCTAAAACGAAGAGGAATACTACAATGGCGCCGACGTAGACAGGACCGCTCGTGCCAGGTTGGTCACCCCAATAGGCGTTGCTTTGTGCGATGCTTTCCTTATATCTTCCGTCAGCCTTTTCAAGGGCAGGGTTCTGTTTTCCAATGTAGGCTGAAGCGCCACCTTTGGCATTGGGGATCATAAGGCTCCAAGTCTCGCCTTTACCGTAGCTCCACTGTGTGATATAGTCTCGGTCGAGGCCTTTGGTTTGGTTAGCCTCATTGCTGGTCAAAACAGGTTTGCCACGGGTCGTTTCCTTTCCGAATTCGTAGTTGGCATATAGCTTGGTGGAGAAGGTGAGGACGCTGATGACGGCCACCAACACCAACATCAGGCTTGCCTTGATGAAATGCACCAGCTTCTTCTGTCGGATGTCGGAGATGAATTCCACAATGACGATAATGACAAGAATCAACACAAGATAATAGGTGATTTGCAAGTGATTGGCAAACAGCTCCAAAGCGACGGCTATGGCGGTCAATACCAAGCCCCAAAGGTATTTCCCCTTATAAGTCAGCAAAACGCCGGCAATGACGGGAGCCATGTAGGCCATGGCGACCGCTTTCGCATTGTGGCCAGCACCTATAATAATATAGAGGTAGGAGGTGAATCCGTACGCAATGGCACCTATGGCACTCACCCATACGCCGACATCTAAGACCAGTAAGAGGATAAAGAAACCTAACATGCTGATAAACACGCTTCCCAAGGGACTTGGTAGACCTATGGACAGCACTTTATGGACATATTGGAAGAGGTTGGTCTTTTGTGGTGCCGAGATGTTCCATGCGGGCATGCCGCTGAAGGCCGAGTTGGTCCAAAGCGCGGTTTCGCCAGTGCTTTCACGATATTGGGTCAATTCCTGGGCCATGCCTTTGTGCATCTCCATATCGTGTTGCTTAACGCGTTTGCCTTGCATCACGGGATAGAAGTATACCCAAGAGATGACCGCAAAAGCGAGGATGGCGATGATATAGTGCCAAACCTTGGGCTTTTGGGCTTGCTGAAGGGCTGTGACTTGGGTGATTTCGTTTGTTTTGTTTGTATTCTTCATAGTTTGGATTGTTTATTCAACTTCTTCAAAGTCAGTGTATTCTCCAATATTTGGGTCAACGTGTGGAGTCTTGTCCTCGTTTTTTTCTGTTTGGGCTCCATTTTGCCCGAATTGCTCCATCTGTTCTTGGAGCTTTCTCATTTTTCTTCTGAATATCCACCTGGTAATCAGACTGAAAATGTAGAAAATCAAAACGGAAACAAGTAGTATTCTCCAAAACCCCATAGCTATTTTTAATTTAATGTGCTGCGAAATTACGATTTTTCCCCTTGCGAGGACTGATTTTTGCCGAAAAACGCTCCCATGAATCCAAGGCCATAGCCAAAAAGTTGGCAATAAGCCGCTGGCACTGAGAGCAAAGCGACCTTCAAGCTCTTGTTTTTAATCAGAGAGTCGATGAAGACCATCAAGGCGTAAAGCAGGATGGGAGCCAGCCAAAGTAGTGCCCAACATGAAAAAGCTCTTTTTAGGGCGAAAGCCAAAATGAGATGCACGATGCAGGCCACAACGAAAAAAACATTGCCGACCACAAAAGCAGTGGGTAAGAGATGCACGAGCTTGAAAGTCTCAGGGTATTTATTTCTAAGGATGACCCGCGCCTCGCCCGAATGCTTCACCTGATGGAAAAAAGAGCTGAATTTGACGCGCCTCTTGTGATACACAAAAGCCTCGGGAAAGAGTCGGCAGCTGTAGCCGCCTTTGAAAATCCGGGTACTCAAGTCGATGTCCTCGCCATAGCGCATGGGAGCGAAACCGTCCAAGGCTTCGTAAACGCTTTTCTTAATGCCCAAATTGAAACTTCGGGGATAGAATTTGTCCAGTTTTTGCTTCCCCCCTCGGATGCCGCCCGTAGTGAAAAACGAGGTCATCGAGTAGTTGATGGCCTTTTGGATGGGTGTGAACGAAGGATGGGCGCGATCGGGACCGCCGAAGGCATCGCTAGGTTGTCGTTCCAGCTCTTCCTTGATGATTTTCAGGTAGTTTTCCGGCACAATGACATCGGAATCCAAAATGATGAGATACTCACCTTGGCTGCGTTCGGCACCGTAGTTGCGCGAAGGACCAGGACCCGAGTTGGGCTTGAAATAGTAGCTCAAAACCAGTTGCTCCTTGTATTTTTCGCAGACCGTATTGCACTTCTCCGTCGAGCCGTCCTCCACAACTACGACCTCAAAGTCCTTGACAGTCTGGTGACAAAGGCTCTCCAGCAGCTCATCGACTTCCTGCGGCCGATTGTAGACGGGTATGATGATCGAAAACTGCATTTTCAAACTTTTTTGCAAAGATAGGGATTCTTTCCGTATTTTTGCGCTATCAAACGTGATTATCCGAAAATGAAGAAACTGATTTCTCTTTTCACCAAGATTTTTCCCCGCCAATGGCTTATCAGGTTGAGCTATGTGTTCAGCTTTTTAATCCGTCCGTTCTATTGGGGCAACAAGGTGGAATGTCCCGTATGTGGTAAGCATTTCCGCAAGTTTTTACCCTATGGTTACGGCAAGGCTATGGATAACAGGTTGTGCCCCAATTGCCTTTCGCTGGAACGCCATCGTTTGCTGTGGCTCTATCTGAAAGAGAAGACGGATTTCTTCACCGCGCCGCTGAAGGTCTTGCATTTTGCGCCTGAGCAGCCTTTCCTAAAGCGTTTTCGCGCTTTGAAAAATCTTGACTACACCACCGCCGACCTCGATTCTCCCATTGCCGACCTGCATTTGGATGTCACCGCCATTGACCAGCCGAGCGACACCTATGATGTGGTCATCTGCAATCATGTCCTTGAACACGTCAGCGATGCCAACAAAGCTTTTTCTGAAATCCAACGTATCCTAAAGCCTAATGGTTGGGCGATTCTCTTGGTTCCTATCAATCCCGATGTGGACACCTTTGAGGACCCGAGTGTCACCGACCCAAAGGAACGCCAACGCTTATACGGGCAATACGACCATGTACGCCAGTTTGGACGCGACTATGCCGATGTGCTGCGCAAGGCGGGCTTTAAAGTGACGGAGGATAGGATTTACTATGAGATTTCAGAGGAACAGCGCGAGCGGATGCATCTGGCGCGCAGGGGAGAGGAGATCATTTACCGTTGTGAGAAATAAATGTATAGACGCGCCATGGCACGTCTATACAAGATATAAACAACAAAAGGCGAATCCCCAGGGGGTTCGCCTTCGTTACCTTAAAGAGAAATATAACGGCTTCCGAAAATTAATACTCGTCAGAAACTGTAAGTTTTTTTCTGCCTTTGGCTCTGCGGCGGGCCAATACCTTACGGCCGTTAGCCGTTGACATTCTCTCTCTGAAACCGTGTTTGTTTCTACGTTTTCTGTTCGAAGGTTGATAAGTGCGCTTCATCTCTGTATCTATTTATTGTTATTTTTCGCTAAATCCCTTTGAATCGGGCTGCAAAAGTACGAAGAATTTCCTTTGCTACAACATTTTTCTTGAAAAAAATAAAAAAGGCAAAACCAAATTCGATTTTGCCTTTTTCAAATCAATGATAATGAAGCGCTTAAGCGACGACCTCTTTTTCAGGGATGTTTCTCAAGGTCTCAACGAGGAAGTCCCAGAAAGGCTGCACGCTTTCAATAAGCAGGGCTTCGTCGGGCGAGTGCGGGTGCACTAAAGTGGGGCCGAAGCTCACCATGTCCCAGTGCGGATACTTCGAACCGAGGATGCCGCATTCCAAACCGGCGTGGATGACCATCACCTTAGGCTCTTTGCCGAACTTCTCTAGATAGACCTTCTTCATCAGATTGAGGATGGTCGAGTTGATGTTGGGCTTCCAACCTGGATAGTCGCCGGTGGAGTAGGCCTCGGCGCCGTTGTCGGTGAGGTTCTTGCGGATTTGCTCGGCAAGCTTGTCCTTGGCGGCATCGACAAGGCTGCGGGTCAGCGAAACGCATTCGATTTTGCCGTTTTCCATCTTCCATGTAGCCAAGTTGCTCGAGGTCTCGGTAGTGCCTTCAAAGTCTTCCGACATGGCGATGACGCCGTTGGGATAGCGTGCGATGGCGCAGAACATGTTGTCTTGCGTCTTCACGTCAATGACCTGCTTGGGCATTTCGGCGGCTTCGCAGAGTATGGCCAGCTCGGGCTCGACTTCAGCGAACTCTTCCTTGCAGATGCCCTCATACTCAGTGGCATATTGTTTGAATTCCTCCTCCGTGTCGGCGGGGACGACCACGATGGCTTCGGCTTCTCTAGGGATGGCATTGCGCAAGCTACCACCATCGATGCAGGCAAGACGCAGACCGTATTTCTCGGCTGCCATCAGCAGCATGGTGTTCAGCACTTTGTTGGCGTTGGCGCGACCCAGGTTGATGTCCATGCCCGAGTGACCGCCTTTCAAGCCCTTCACGAAGAGGCGATAGGCTTTCATGCTAGCGGGAACGTCCTCAAAGGTGGGAGTCCATGTCCCGATATTGTCGACACCGCCGGCGCAACCCACATAGAGCTCGCCTTCGGTCTCCGAGTCCATGTTCATCAGGATATCGCCTTGCAACAATCCAGGTTGCAACTTGTTGGCGCCTGTCATGCCTGTCTCTTCATCGATGGTGAAGAGGGCTTCGATGGGACCATGTTGCAGGTCGGTGGCTTCGAGCACGGCCATGGCAGCGGCAGCACCCAGACCGTCGTCGGCGCCGAGGGTGGTGCCGTTGGCTTTCACCCAACCGTCTTCGATGTGGGTCTCAATAGGGTCGTTCTCGAAATCGTGTACCTTGTCGGCGTTCTTTTGTGGGACCATGTCCAAGTGGGCTTGCAGGATGACTCCCTTGCGGTTCTCCATGCCAGGAGTGGCAGGTTTGCGCATGATGACGTTACCACAGTCCTCAATGATGGTTTCCAGGCCATGTTCTTCGCCCCATTGCTTCATGAAGGCGATCACTTTTGCTTCTTTTTTCGAAGGGCGTGGAATCTGGGTGAGACTGTAGAAGTTTCTCCACACGCCATTCGGTTCCAAATCTTTGATAGTGCTCATAGATGTTGTTCGATTATTGTTTAATTGTTTAATTGTTTAATTGATGTTGAGAGAGTTTACAATTGTCGGCTAAACAATTAGACAGTTCAACCGTCAATAGTTCAACTACAAAATAGTCCGCTAAATTACGGAAAATTTCTTATATTTAACCAAATTGTTTATTTTTGCACCAAAATTCTATCACAATGAAAAAAGTATTACCTCTTTTATTATGGGTCTTGATGGCCTTTGCAGGTTGCCAAAGAGGACCTGCCATGTATGAACCAGCTGAAAAGCCAAGTCAAGTGATTGACAATGTCGAGAAATTCGTGAACCAGACCGAGAAAAGGTCAAAGCACTATTCTGCAGAGGATTGGCAAGTGGCTGTGGAACAATTTGTCATCATGAGCAAAAGCTATATGGAGAATCGTCATTATCTGACCGCAGAAGACCAAATGCGCTTCGACAATGCCCGCATCAAGTTCATGGGCGCTATCGATGCCAATGGTACGCCTGAGATCGCCAAACAGGTGAAGGAAGCCTATAGTAATATAATAGAATGACGGTATGCTTTGCGCTTGACTGCGGCGAACCGCTTTTTTTTTCAAAAAAACGCCATTTTTGCTTTTCTTTGTGAAAAGTCTTATCTTTGCAAACTCATAATCGAAATTCAAAACTTTTTATTATGAAAGCAAAGACTATACGCATTACTGCGATGGCCGTGCTCTTGTTGGCGGCCATGACCCTGGGACATGCCCAGAACATTCCGATTACTTTGAACCAAGGCTGGAATTGGATCAGTTATCCATATTCCAAACCGATGTCCATATCGGATGCCATGTCGGGCTTCATACCATCTACGGGCGACATGATCAAGTCGCAGAATGACGGCCAAGCCACATACTTGAACGGCAGATGGAGGGGGACCTTGACCACCTTCATCCCAGGCCAAGGCTACCATTATCAGTCGGCTGACGGCACGACGAAGACGTTCATCTTCGGCGGCGCGGCCAACGACCCCTCGGCCTTGCCAGAGGCCGCCATGGACGGCGAGTTCACCGTGGATGCCAACGGCACCAAGGTGCGCTTCTCGCCCGGCAACCTGCAATGCCGCGTTGACCCTTCCAAGGCATCGCAGATATATTTGGGCTCGGGGGGTACGTCGTTCACAATCTATATGCCTTATAACACCTATTACAACTATTCGCTTTGCCAGATGATTTACAAGGCATCGGAATTGCACGAGATGGGTTTGTCGGCAGGTCCCATCACAGGCATCGCGTTCGAGAGTTACAGCGACAACCATTACCAGCGCGAAGGTGTTGAGATTTGGATGGGACCCACCACGTTGACTTCCATCTCCAGCACCTCGGTATCGACCTCAGGAATGACTAAGGTGTTCAGCGGCTCGGTGACCCAACAGACGGGCTGGACAGAGATGGCCTTCACCGTGCCGTATGTGTGGAATGGGATGAGCAACCTACTGGTGACGGTAGCGACAAACCATGGGAGCTGGAGCAGCAACAGCACTTACTGGCAAGTCAATTATCCTGGCTTCACTTGCAGTGCCTATAAATTCAACGATGGCAATGCTTATGATCCCAGCCTCACCTATTCCATGAGCACCAACACTTCCCGTCTCAATACCCGTTTCAACGGTAAGGGCGGCGTGACCTGGCGCTTTGCGGAGAATCAGTGGGACGTTGTCGGCGAAGGCAATGCCAATATTTCGGAAAGCTACACCGGCTGGATCGACCTCTTCGGCTGGGGCACCAGCGGGCATTCGCATGGCGCCAACTGCTACCAGCCTTGGAGCACGAGCACGACAGACAGCGACTACCAGGCATACGGCGATGCCAGCTACAACCTCAATGACCAGACGGGTGAGGCCGACTGGGGCTGCAATCCCATCATCAACGGGGGCGACCAACCCAACCAGTGGCGCACACTGACGATCAACGAATGGTATTATATGATAAATACCCGCAATACCACCTCGGGCAAGCGTTACGCCAAAGCGACGGTGAATGGGGTGAGCGGCCTGATTCTGCTGCCCGACGACTGGAAGACTTCCTATTACACACTGAACAGCACCAACAATGGCAGTGCCAACTACACCAGCAATTCCATTACAGCCTCACAGTGGAGCACCTTGGAGCAACACGGCGCGGTGTTCCTGCCAGCTGCGGGCTACCGTAACGGGACTACGGTCAGCACTGTTGGCTCATACGGTTACTACTGGACGACTTCGTGTTCTGGTAGCAGTTACGCGTATAACGTGTTGATCAGCTCCACCAACCTTGATGCGAACAGCTACATCTATCGGTCCCGTGGTCGTAGCGTCCGCTTGGTCTGCCAGAGCAACCCGCGTGTCCGCACGATAGGCATGAGCGGTGTGACCACCACCAGTGCCACGGTCAATGCTGAGGTGGACTGCACGGGCAGCGCGACGGTGACCGAGCGCGGCGTGTGTTATAACACCACGGGCACTCCCACGGTGAATGACAATTCTCAGGCCGCAGGCACAGGCACGGGCAGCTTCAGCGCACAGCTGACGAATCTGAGTGCGGTCACCACCTACCACGTGCGGGCCTACGCCAAGATAGGCGGCACCTATCGCTACGGCAACGAACTGACCTTCACCACCAACAGCCAGCTCGTAGTGACTACGGCTCCAGTGACCGACATTTCGACCTCGTATGCCCTCTGTGGCGGCACGGTGTCGGACTGTGGCCAGAATGTTACGGCGCGAGGTCTGTGCTGGGGCACAAGCAGCGGCCCGACCTTGAACAACAGCTATTCCTACGAAGGCACAGGCACGGGCAGCTTCATCAGCTTCATGGGGAACTTGGAAGAGGGTGTCACCTATTATGTGCGGGCCTACGCCACCACAGCAGACGGCACCACCTACGGCAATGTGCGGAGCTTCATTCCTGCTCCTGCTGTCAGTCACGACTATGTGGATCTCGGCCTGCCGAGCGGCACCTTGTGGGCCACCTGCAACGTGGGTGCCGACGCGCCCGAAGACTATGGTGACTATTTCGCTTGGGGCGAGATCACGCCGAAGGACATCTACAGCTGGGACAATTACAAGTACTGCAATGGTAGTTCCAGCACTCTAACCAAATACACGGGGAGCGCGGGCGACGGCTTGTCCACCTTGCTGTCCGAGGACGATGCTGCCACGGCCAACTGGGGCAGAAACTGGCGTATGCCCACCTATGATGAATGGGAAGAGCTCTACAACAACACGACCGTAACTTGGACACAGCAGAACGGCGTGAACGGCCGCCTCTTCTCTGCTGCTAACGGCAACAGTCTCTTCCTGCCCGCTGCTGGCACCCGCGACGAAGGCAGCCTCTACCTAGCAGGCTACATGGGGCGCTACTGGTCGAGTTCGCTCTACGCCGCCCAGAGCAAAGCCTGGTTCTTCTACTTCCGTTCGGGCGATTACGATTACGGCGTGTACTATGGCGATCGCTACGAAGGTCGATCTGTGCGTCCTGTCCGAGAGAACTAACTTTTGTTCCGTTATGGGCAACGGGCGAGAGCGACAAACCCGTCGGGCGGGGCGCACGCGGTAGCGGGCTCCCCAGCCCCCCGCGCGGCGGGTTTTTCGCGGCGCATGTCATGTAGAGACGTCGATTTATCGCGTCTCTACTTTTTTTGTGTCGGTTGCCGCAGCAGCCATGTCATCCCTGTGCTGGCTTGTGCGAAGGCATGGGATCTATGGCTGCGTCATCGCATGTTGTGGCTGCCAGTGTACGGTAGCAGCCCTGTCGTCCACACGCTGGCTTGTGTGCTGGCTTGGGATTTATGGCTGCGTCATCGCATGTTGTGGCTGCCAGTGTACGGTAGCAGCCATGTCATCCCCACGTAGGCTTGTGTGTTGGCTTGGGATCTATGGCTGCGTCATCGCATGTTGTGGCTGCCAGTGTACGGTAGCAGCCATGTCATCCCCACGTAGGCTTGTGCGCTGGCTTGGGATCTATGGCTGCGTCACTTTTTTTTTTGCATTGTTTTCTTTTTTGTTTGGTAAACACTATCTTTGCAAGCGTAAAACAGGCCGATACGGTTGCAAATGAGCTGAATGAAGAAATGCGAAGCATTCGATGGAATCAATACTGAATTTTGAATCTTGAATTTTGAATCTTGAATCTTTGAATCTTGAATCTTTGAATCTTGAATTTTGAATCTTTGAATCCATAATAATTATGAAAAAACGTCTATTGAAATTTACGGCGATGGCCGTGCTCTTGTTGGCGGCCATGACCCTGGGACATGCCCAGAACATTCCGATTACTTTGAACCAAGGCTGGAATTGGATCAGTTATCCATATTCCAAACCGATGTCCATATCGGATGCCATGTCGGGCTTCACACCATCTACGGGCGACATGATCAAGTCGCAGAATGACGGCCAAGCCACATACTTGAACGGCAGATGGAGGGGGACCTTGACCACCTTCATCCCAGGCCAAGGCTACCATTATCAGTCGGTGGACGGCACGACAAAGAGCTTCGTCTTCGGCGGCACGGCCAACGACCCCTCGGCCTTGCCAGAGGCCGCCATGGACGGCGAGTTCACGGTGGCAGCGAACGGCACGAAGGTGCGCTTCTCGCCCGGCAACCTGCAGTGCCGCGTGAACCCCGGCCAAGAGACGCAGGCCACGGTGGGCACGGGGACGAGTACTTTGTACCAGATGCCCTACAACACTTATTACAATTATTCACTTTGCCAGATGATCTACAAAGCTGGCGAACTGGTTGCGGCAGGCCTGGGCCCCGGCTCCATCACGAGCATGGAGTTCGAGAGCTACAGCACGTTGCATTATTTGAGAAACAACATCTATATCTGGATGTCGAACACCACGCTGACGGCGGCACCAAGCACGTCGGTCCCCACTTCTGGGATGACGCAGGTGTATTCGGGCTCCTTGATCCAGCAGGACGGCTGGACCCGAATCTATTTCGGTACGCCATTTCCATGGGACGGCGAGAGCAACCTGCTGGTGACGGTGCTGATGAACCACGGGAGCTTCAACACCCCAGCCATCTACTGGCAGTGCAGCATCCCGGACTTCACGAGCAGCTGCTATGCCCGTAGAGACAGCAGCCCCTACGACCCGACCACAGAAACCTATTCAATGACCACCAGCTCTCAAAGGCCCAACACGCGCTTCAACGGCAAGGGCGGCACGACCTGGCGCTTCGCGGAGCAGCAGTGGGACGTCATGGGCGCAGGCAACGTCAACGTTTCGTCATCCTACACGGGCTGGTTCGACCTGTTCGGCTGGGGCACCAGCGGGCACCCGCATGGCGCCAACTGCTTCCAGCCCTGGAGCACAAGCACGACCGACAGCGACTACTATGCCTATGGCGACGCCAGCTACAACCTGTTTGACCAGACGGGCGAGGCCGACTGGGGCTGCAACGCCATCAGCAACGGAGGCGACAAGCCCAACCAGTGGCGCATGCTGACCAAGGAGGAATGGACCTACCTGCTCAACACGCGCACGACATCCTCGGGCAAGCGTTACGCGAAGGCCGAGGTGAACGGCATGAACGGCCTCATCCTGCTGCCCGACGGCTGGAAGACCTCCTATTACAGCTTGAACAACACGAACAGCGGCAGTGCGGCTTTCACGTCCAACACGATCACCTCCACGCAATGGCTGACCTTGGAGCAGCATGGCGCGGTGTTCCTGCCCTTGGGAGGGTATAGGGATGGAACCATTATTGGTGGTGTGGGAGAATCGTGCTACTACTGGTCGTCATCGTGCAACGGCAGCGGAACCACATACAGCCTTGAAATACTGGATTCCGGCATCAATGCATCCTGCAATGACAACCCCTTCTATGGCAATGCCGTCCGCCTGGTGTGCCAGAGCAACCCGCGCATACGCACGATAGGCGTGAGCGAGGTGACCACGAGCGGGGCCACGGTGAGCGGCGAGGTGGACTTCACGGGCACGGTGCAGACGCGCGGCGTGTGCTGGAACACCACGGGCGTGCCGACAGTAAGTGACAACTATTATTACGCGGGTACGGGCAAGGGCAGTTACACAGCGCAGCTGACGGGCCTGCAGCCGAACACGACCTACCATGTGCGAGCCTACGCGAAGATCGGCAACGTCTACCGCTACGGCAACACGCTGACCTTCACCACGGCAGACGACTGCGTCAACGGCCACGCCTATGTCGATCTGGGCCTGCCGAGCGGCCTGTTGTGGGCCACCTGCAACGTGGGCGCCAGCGCCCCCGAGGACTACGGTGACTACTTCGCCTGGGGCGAGACGCAGCCGAAAGACACCTACCTCTGGAGCACCTACCAGCACTGCAACGGCAGCAACAGCACAATGACCAAGTACTGCACCAATGCAGACTATGGAAATAACGGTTTCGTTGACAACCAGACCACCCTGTTCCCTGAGGACGACGCGGCCACGGCCAACTGGGGCAGTGGCTGGCGCATGCCCACCAAGGAGGAATGGCAGGAGCTCTATAACAACACGACCGTTACTTGGACGACCCAAAACGGTGTGAACGGAAGACTTTTCACCGCATCAAACGGCAACAGTCTCTTCCTGCCTGCCGCTGGCTGCCGCTACAGTAGCAGTCTCTACGACGCAGGCAGCTACGGCTACTACTGGTCGAGTTCGCTCAGCACGGACAACCCGCACAGCGCGAGGGACTTCATCTTCGGTTCGGGCAGTTACTACATGGGCAACTACAACCGCAACTATGGACTTTCTGTCCGAGCAGTGCGCGTTGGGTCGCAGAACTAACCTTTGTTCCGTCACGGGCAAGACGGGCATGGGCGAAAAAGCCGTCGGGCGGGGCGCACGCGGCAGCGGGCTCCCCAGCCCCGCGCGGCGGCTTTTCCGCGGTGCATGTCATGTAGAGACGTCGATTTATCGCGTCTCTACTTTTTTTGTGTCTGTGTGTTCCGCAGCAGCCCTGTCATCCCCGCGCTGGCTTGTGCGTTGGCTTGGGATCTATGGCTGCGTCATCGCATGTTGTGGCTGCCAGTGTACGGTAGCAGCCCTGTCGTCCCCACGCTGGCCCGTGCGTTGGCATGGGATCTATGGCTGCGTCACTCCGTTCGCAAAACACAGTTTCATACGGCGGCAAGTGGTGCTCACCCTATGTGAACGTCCCCAGCCGCCGTCATTGACTACGTCGAAATGCTGTGCATTCGATGTGATCAATCAAAGATTTGTGAGGAACGAAGCAATCCTAAAACCTATCGCCTGCTATTCCCCAATCCTATGTAGTACAACAACGAAGCCAACGACGACAAGGCAGCTACCACGTATGTGCTGGCGGCCCATCTGAGGGCTTCTCTGGCTTGCGCTAGCTCCGTCTCGCCGAGCGTGTTGGACGACTGTAGCCAAGCCAAAGCGCGGCGCGAAGCGTTGAACTCAACGGGCAAAGTGATCACACTAAAAAGGAACACCATTGCAAACATGGCGATGCCCACCCAAAATAGAGTAGGGAAGACATTCATGATGAGCAATCCGATAATAATGACAATCATCGATAGTTTGGATGAGATGTTGACGGCGGGTACCAAGGCCGAACGTAGGCGCAAAGGGGCATAACCCATTTTGTGCTGCACAGCATGGCCGCATTCATGGGCGGCTACCGCAGCTGCAGCCACGCTGTTCATGCGGTACACATCCTCACTGAGGTTGACGGTCTTCTTGGTGGGGTCGTAATGGTCGGTGAGCTGCCCTTTGACGCAGGTGACCTGAACATCAAAGATGCCGTTGTCGTTCAGCATTTTCTGCGCGATTTGGGCTCCAGTGAGTCCACCAGGCGACAGCACTTTCGAATATTTGGCAAACACGCTTTTCAGGCGCCATTGGACTAATAATCCAACAATGCCGATGACAATGATGAGAATCCAATTTAAGTTCATGATGTCTGGCTTTTTATGTTCAAAGTGCAAAGATAGTGGATTTTTTTGGATTGTTTGGTGAAATTATCATCAGCCAATGCCGTTTTTCCCTATTTTTGAAAATTCTTTTTGTCGGAAATGTCGATTCATACCTTTAATCTGTTCCTGATCATAATGGCAAGCATCGCTTTGGTGGTGTATGTGAGCCTCTTTTTCGTTGATGCTGGCTATGGAAAGTTTTACGACCCCAAATGGGGTCCTTCGGTCAACAACAGGCTGGGCTGGGTGCTGATGGAGTCGCCTGTTTTTGCAGCCATGCTAATGCTGTGGTTTTTGTCAGACCGGCGCGGTGACTTGGTGAGGATGGCCTTCCTCTTCCTTTTTGAACTGCATTATTTCCAACGCTCGTTCGTGTTTCCGTTCCGCATACGAGGCCGTAGCGTGATGCCGCTTTCCATCGTCTTGATGGGTGTCACGTTCAACGTGCTGAATGCCTTAATGCAGGGCGGTTGGATTTTCTATGTCTCGCCTGAGGACTATTATCCCTCCGATTGGCTTACCGATCCAAGATTTATCGCAGGTTTTTTGCTCTTCATCATTGGCATGTACATCAATATCCAGTCCGACGACATCATCCGAAACTTGCGCAAGGAAGGCGACACAAACCACTATCTGCCAAAAGGCGGCATGTTCCGCTATGTGACTTCGGCTAACTATTTCGGCGAGTTTGTGGAATGGGTGGGCTTCGCCATCCTCACGTGGTCGTGGGCAGGTGTGGTGTTCGCCTTGTGGACTTTCGCCAATCTGGCTCCTCGAGCACACAGGATTTATGATGCCTATAAGGAAGAGTTTGGCACTGAGCTTGATACGAAGAAAACGAAGCGTTTTTTTCCTTTCATTTGGTAAAGCAACTTGATTATGGAATCCCAAATATTCACACCTTGTCAAATTGGCCCCGTCACATTGCGCAACAGGGTGATACGTTCGGCTGCCTTTGAGAACATGGCTTACGGCAACCGTCCCTCCGACGATTTGTTCAACTATCACACGGCTGTGGCCCGTGGCGGCGTCGGTATGACGACGGTGGCTTACGCGGCTGTCAATCAGTCGGGCTTGTCGTTCGATGGTCAGCTTTGGATGCGCGATGAAATCGTTCCCGACCTGAAACGCCTCACCGATTCCATTCACAGCTATGGCGCCAAGGCTTCCATACAGTTGGGCCATTGCGGTAACATGACGCATCGCTCCACCTGTGGCTGCATGCCTGTGGGAGCCTCGGGCGGCTTCAACCTATATTCACCTACGTTCCATAGAAAATTGAAGAAGAATGAGATTTATGGACTAGTGAAGGACTTTGGCAAGGCTGTTAACCTGGCCCGTGAAGCGGGTTTCGACTGTGTGGAGATCCATGCGGGACATGGTTATCTGATTAGTCAGTTCCTGTCACCTTACACTAACCGCCGTCACGATGAGTTTGGCGGCTCTTTGGAGAACAGGATGCGTTTCATGCACTTCGTTATCGAAGAGGTGATGCGTGCTGCGGGCGACGACATGGCCGTAGTGGTTAAGGTGAACATGCACGATGGCTTCCGTCGTGGCATGCAGCAGGAAGAGTGTCTCAAGGTGACACAGGAGTTGGAACGCCTTGGCGTGCATGCATTGGTGCTCACGGCAGGTTTTGTCAGCAAAGCCCCGATGGAGGTGATGCGTGGCGCGATGCCGCTTAAGACCTTACGCTATTACATGGACATGAAGAAGTTCTGGTGGCTCAAGGCTGGACTGGCTTTTGCAGGTCGTCTGATGATTCCCACAGTGCCTTTTAGCGAGGGCTATTTTCTGGAGGATGCCAAGGTCTTTCGCGCTAACTTGAAAATGCCTCTCATCTATGTGGGTGGTATGGTCTCGAAAGAAAAGATGGAGGAGGTGCTTGACTCTGGCTTCGTGGCCTTGCAGATGGCGCGTGCTTTGGTCAACGACACCGATTTTATCAACAAGCTCCAACGCGGTGAGGTGACGCGCAGCGAGTGCAAACACTCCAATTATTGCATCGGTCGCATGTACACCCTGGAGATGAAATGCCACCATTGCGTGGAGCACCTGCCGTCGCAACTGCAAAAAGAAATTGACGAAGCGGAAAGGACACTATGAACAGCAAAAAATGGATCAATCGGTTTCAAGAGACTCATGGCCGACAACCATGGGCTTTGGTGACGGGTGGCAGCTCGGGCATGGGCATGGAGTATGCACGTCAGCTGGCTGAAATCGGCTGCAACCTGCTGCTGGTCAGCAACCAAGAAGAGGAACTGCAACGAGCCGCAGAGGAACTGAGACAGGGTGGAACCATTCAAGTCATACCACATTATCAGAATCTAGCGACCGAAAATGCGGCTGAAGAGTTGTTCGCTTTTTGTCAGTCGGAAGGTTTGTTCATAGACATTCTCATCAACAATGCCGGTATGTTTTTCTTTGAGGAACTGACCATGGAAAACGAAGCCAAGGCATTGACTATGATGCGTTTGCATATCGTGACTCCCACGAAGCTTTGTGTTGTTTTTGGTGAGGAGATGAAAAAGCGTGGTTTCGGCTACATTGTTAACATGTCGTCGATGGCGGCCAAGCTGCCCTGTCCGGGCATTGCGATATATTCTGCCACGAAGGCCTATCTGAAGAGTTTCGGCAAGTCGCTCTATTTTGAAATGCAGCCTTACGGTGTGGGTGTGACCACAGTCTGTCCCGCCGCCATTGCCACGCCGCTTTACAAATTAAAACCCAGTTTGTTGAAGCTTGGCGTGAAAATTGGACTGATTGGTACGCCGCAATGGTTGGTGCGGAAGGCTTTGAAAGGTATGATGAAGAGGAAAAGGGTAGTGAAACCAGGCTTGATGAATATTTATCTGCCGCTTTTGATTGCTATTCTGCCCCATGGATTGGTCAATAAGATATGGCAAAAGTACAAGTAACGATATTGTTTTTGCTAGCTTGCCTGACAGCTTCGGCTCAACGTTACGAGAAGGTGCCTTTTGGTGACTTTGAGCAATGGACGGTGCGTTATGTCACCGAGTCACAGGTGCTTGGCGGGCAGGAGAAAGTACTCTATGTGATAGGCCCCACGGACACTATTAGGAGCAATGAACCATACAACTATAAACACACGATTTGGTCTTCGTCGAATGCCTTCGCCAAGGTGATGGGCGTAGTGAAGACCAGCACAAATGTGACTCCAGATAAAGGTCCTGATGGAAAATGCGCTAAGTTGACCACACAGTTCGCTTCATGCAAAGTAGCTGGGCTTATTAATATAAAGGTATTGGCAGCGGGTTCCATCTATTGGGGAAAGATGCTCGAGCCTATTACGGGAGTCAGCGATCCGTACGCTTTCATGGATTGGGGCGTTCCTTTTACAAAGCGACCTAAAGCGCTTGTGATCAACTATAAAGCGCTTGTTCCAAATACAGGTAAATTGGTGAAAGGCACCACTTTCCGCACTACTGAGTTTGATGGCTACGACCCCGCTGAGATCCTTTTTATTCTGCAATACCGTTGGGAGGATGCTAAGGGCAATATCCATGCGAAAAGGGTGGGAACGGCGGTGTGTCATATCGAAAAAAGCACTAATGGGTGGCAGCGTGACTTTAGGATTCCAGTCATCTATGGCGATGCCCGGAAATCAAAGGAATATCAGCCCTACATGGATTTGGTTTCAGGCGATAAGACCATGTATGCCTTGAACAAGAAAGGCAAGAAAAAAGTCATACAAGAAGAAGCATGGGCCGATGCGGATTGTCCTGTCACCCATGCCATCATGATGATTACCTCCAGTAGCCAAGGGGCTTTTACAGGCGCTGAGGGCAACGTGCTTTGGGTGGATGAAATCAGATTGGAGTATTGAGGTGCTTCTCATCCGTCTAGCCTCCCATGTCATTCCAGCAGAGGATTGTGCGTGAGCGGGAATCTATGGGAGGCGGGCAGGTTTTTTCATTTATTGTTTTATTTGAATCGACTTTTCAAAACTTTTCCTATTTTTGCAGCCGTTTTTGAAAAAAGAATAGAACTATGGATTTAAGTAAGATTGTTTCGATATCCGGTAAACCTGGACTTTATGTGGTTAAATCTCAAGCCATTGGAAGGCTTATTGTTGAATCTGTTCTCGAAGGCAAATGTTCGCCAGCCTTTGCCCGCGACCGCATGAGTTCACTTGAGGAAATCTCGATTTTCTCCACCAACGAGGACCGCCCGTTGAAAGATGTCTTCAAGATGATTCACGAGAAGATGGGTGATAAAGTTGATTTCGACTATAAAAAGGCCTCGCCTGACCAGTTGCGCGAGAAATTTGCCTTCGTCATGCCCGACTATGACGAGGAGGCTGTTTATCCTTCCGACATGAGGAAGGTCTTCGCTTGGTATCAGATGCTGGTGGACAAGAACCTGCTTGACTTCACCGAGGAAGAGGCACAACCCGAGGCAGAGACTGAAAATTCTGCTGAAACTCCAACTGAAAAAGACTAAAGTTTTTCATAGCATATTTTGATTGGAAGCCGCTTTTGCGGCTTTTTTTTGTATCTTTGTCCCGTGTAAGTTTGTTCTTATGAAGCAAATTATAGACTTTAAACTCGTCGAAAAGCAAGACTTCGGCCGCTCGGTGCTGCTGCGGTTATTTTCGGAACGCGACTTGCCCGAAATACAGCCTGGACAATTCGTTCAGGTGCGCGTCGATGGCTCGCCGTCCACCTATCTGCGTCGCCCGATTTCAATCCATGATGTGGACTTCCAAAACAAAGAAATCACGCTCTTGGTACAACAAATCGGAGAAGGCACACGACATTTGGCTGCTGCTGAGACGGACGATATCATCAATATCATGTTGCCTCTAGGCAATGGCTTCAGCATTCCCGAGAAAGGGGAGAAGTGCCTGCTCGTAGGAGGCGGCATCGGCATTGCACCTTTGTATTATTTCGCCAAGGTGCTGAACGAGAAAGGCATACGACCGACTTTGCTTTTAGGAGGTAAAACTGATGCCGACTTGCTCCGTTTGGCTGATTACCAACAACTTGGCGGGACCTTCGTGACCACAGAAGATGGCTCGTTGGGCGAAAAAGGTTTTGTGACCCAACATTCGGTATGGCAACAGCAAAACTTCGACAAAATCTATGTCTGCGGTCCCAAACCCATGATGAAGGCAGTGGCGAAGATGGCTGCCGAAAAGGATGTTTGGTGCGAAGTTTCATTGGAAAACTTGATGGCCTGCGGCCTTGGTGCCTGCCTCTGCTGCGTGGAGGACACCGTCGACGGCCACGTGTGCGTCTGCAAGGAAGGACCGGTATTTAACACAAGGAGGTTGAAATGGTGAACATGAAGATAGACTTGGGCCGCGGCCTGGTGCTGCGCAACCCAGTGATGACGGCTTCGGGTACCTTTGGTTACGGCGAGGAGTACACTGATTTCGTGGACTTGGCCCAGCTGGGTGGCATCATAGTGAAAGGTACCACCTTCAATCCGCGTGAAGGCAATCCCTATCCGCGCATGGCCGAAACACCTTCGGGTATGCTCAACTGTGTCGGACTGCAAAACAAAGGCGTACAATACTTTATTGACACGATTTATCCCCGCATCAAGGATTTCGATACCAATGTCTTGCTCAACCTTTCGGGTTCCACCTTGGAGGACTATGTGAAAGGTGCCGAGATGGTGGATGCTTTGGAAAAGATTCCCGCCATAGAATTGAATGTGTCGTGTCCCAATGTGAAGCAAGGCGGCATGGCTTTCGGCGTGACCACGACGGGCATCTCCCAAGTGGTCTCCGAGGTGCGCAAGGTATATCACAAGCACCTGATGGTCAAGTTGTCGCCGAATGTGACCAACATCGCTGAAATCGCGCTGGCTGCCGAGGCTGCCGGTGCTGATTCGGTGTCGCTCATCAATACGCTGATGGGCATGGCCATCGATGCGGAGAAGCGGAAGCCAAAGCTGTCTGTTATAACAGGCGGTCTTTCGGGTGCCTGCGTGAAGCCAGTCGCTTTGCGCATGGTGTGGCAGGTGGCCAAGGCGGTGAAGATTCACGTAGTCGGCTTGGGCGGCATCTCCAACGCCACCGATGCCGTGGAATTCATGCTTGCCGGTGCTTCTGCCATCGAGATTGGCACGGCCAATTTCATCGATCCAGCGGTTTCAGCAAAGGTTGCTTGGGGAATTAACGAGTATTGCGAAAGGCACGGCTTCCAAAAGGTTACGGATTTGATAGGGGCTTTAGATGCTTAAACGAAATTCACCTCTGGACTAATCCTAATTCCAAACTTTTCCTCTATGGATTCTTGGATTCTATGGGCTAGCTGTACAATGTCTTGCCCTTTCCCACCGCCATAATGCACCAAGACAAGCGCCTGCTTGTCGTACACACCCACATGCTCGTCGCGCCAGCCTTTCCAACTTGTGGCTCCTGCGGTCCCTGAGCCTGAGGTTGCTGAGCAAAGTCGAAGCATCGAAGGGCCGCTATGCTCAATCAGCCATCCTGCTGGGACTTTCACCTTGCCGTTGGGCTCGTCGTAGTGCGGCATAGTTGGATATTCCTTTTGCAAGGCATCGAATTGTGCCCTTTCAATCACGGGGTTTTTGAAGAAACTGCCCGCGCTGCCAATCTGCTTCACATCAGGGAGTTTGGCGTCGCGGATGGCGCAGATGGCGTCGTGGAGCTGCTGTAAGGTCGGGCTTTCAATGCCGTTCTGCTCTAGGTAAGATTTGATGTTGCCGTATTCCAGATGGAGTGGCGCATCTTTCTTCAGCAGGAAGTCCACCGAGGTGATAACGTATCGCCCTTTCAGCTCGTGTTTGAAGACGCTCTCACGGTAGCCAAAACGGCATTCCTTGTTGGTGAAAACTTTGGTCTCTCCTGTAGTCAAATCCATGGCTTCGCAACATAGGAAACTGTCTTTCAGTTCCATACCATAAGCGCCGATATTCTGCACAGGTGCCGCGCCCACCTTGCCAGGAATATGGGCCAGGTTTTCTACACCATGCCAGCCCTCGCCGACGCAAAATCTTACAAAGTCGGGCCAGTCCTCGCCCGCTTGGGCGCGCACCACGACATCGTTTACTTCCTCTCTTAGGATCTCAATGCCTTTCGTATTGATGTAGACGACGATACCGTCAAACACCTCGTTTTGGAAAAGGACGTTGTTGCCTCCGCTGAGAATCAAGGTTTTGTGGCACTGCAAGGCTCCACTTTGGCTGAGTGCTTGCAGGTCGCTGATGGCGTTGATTTCAGCGAATTGCTTCGCCACGGCATCGAAGCCGAAGCTGTTGAATGGCCGGAGGTCGACATTAATTTTCATGGGTGCAAAGATAAGTGAAATGTGTGAAAGTTCGTCTAATATGAAAATGTTTGTATATTTGCGGCAAAATAATTCAATGTATGCCGCAGATTAGTTTTTTTTATGGGATCATCATTTTTATGAACTTTGATGACCATCTGCCGCCTCATTTCCATGCATGGTATGGCGATTACAAAGTCACTGTAGGTATTCGGGATGGCGTTGTGACAGGTAAGATGCCAGGTCGAGCGTTGCGTATGATATTGGAATGGCTTGACATTCACCGTGATGAGTTGATTGAAAATTGGGATAAGGCTCAAAGTGGTTCTCCTTTGAATAAGATAGACCCTCTAAAGTGATAGATATGTTCCTCGAAATTAGTAAAGCCGAGTATCTTGGCGATTATAGAATCCGATTGTGGTTCAATAATGGCGAAGTTCGTATTGTTGATCTCGCCAATTCTTTGCGTGGAGAGGCTTTTCGTCCATTGCACGATTTGGATTATTTTAAGCAGTTTTCCATACGGTTCAACACGATTGAATGGGAGAACGGTGCCGATTTCGCTCCAGAGTATTTGTACGAGATAGGAGCGATTGCGTAATCTTCTGCCCCGATGAAAAGCGCCATCGTATCAGTTATTAACGACCTGGTCACGGACCAAAGGGTCAACAAGTCGTGCCTGGCCTTGCAAAAGGCTGGATACGAGGTGCTTTTGGTAGGGCGGAAACAGCGCAAAAGTCCACCGATGGATCAACGCCCATACGCCACGCACCGCATGAAACTGCTCTTCGAGAAAGGGCCGCTGTTTTATGCCGAATATAACATTCGACTTTTTCTTTTCTTGTTTTTTCATCGTGCCAACCTTTTACTCTCCAACGACTTGGACACTATTCTACCCAATTATTTCATCTCACGCTTGAAAGGCAGCAAGATGGTCTTCGACAGCCATGAGTATTTCACCGAAACGCCTGAGTTGGTCCATCGACCCAAGGTGCAACGCGTGTGGAAACGGATTGAAGGCTTCGTGGTTCCCAAATTGAGTGAGATGATTACCGTTTGCGACAGCATCGCCGACCTGTTTCGCAAGAAATATGGTGTCAATTGCCACGTCATCCGTAACATCCCCCCACGCAAAACCCTGCCTTCCAAAGGCGACAAACAAGCCTTGGACTTGCCTGCCGACAAGCACCTGCTGATCCTTCAAGGCTCAGGCATCAACATCCAGCGTGGAGCAGAGGAGTTGGTGCAGGCCATGACACAGCTTGATGACTGCTTCCTGATGGTTATTGGCGGCGGCGATGTGTTACCAGTGTTGAAGCAAATGGTTGAAGACCTGAAGATTACTGACCGTGTCCGTTTCTTCCCTCGAATGCCTTACCAGCAGATGTTGGCTTACACCCAACTCGCCGAGTTGGGCTTCTGCCTTGACAAGGACACCAACCTCAACTATCGCTTCAGCCTCCCCAACAAACTCTTCGACTTCATTCAAGCGGGCGTGCCGATTGTGGCTTCGCATCTGACGGAGATTGAGAAGATTATCCGACAATACGACTTGGGCATGTTCATCGAGAACCATGACCCCGCGACCATTGCTGCCACGATCCGTGAGGCTCTGTCGGATGAGGCGAGAAGAGCGCGATGGAAACAAAACTTGGCCGTTGCGGCACAAGATTTGTGTTGGGAGAACGAGGAACAAAAACTGCTTGAAATCTACAAACATTATGAATGATACCGATTATCACCTACATGTCATCGCGTTCGATGTGCCCTATCCCGCCAATTACGGTGGGGTCATTGATGTGTTCTATCGTGTGAAGGCCCTTTCGGAAGCGGGTGTCAAGGTGCATCTGCATTGCTTTGAGTATGGTCGCGGTGAACAGGAGATACTGAAGCGTTGTTATGAGGTGAAGTACTACAAGCGCGACACTTCCTTTGTCAAACAGCTGAGTCTTACGCCTTTCATCGTCAATTCGCGTCGTTCGGAGGCTTTGGTGCAGGACTTGTTAAAAGACAATTATCCCATCCTTTGCGAAGGCCTGCATACGACTGCTGTTTTGCTCGACAAACGCTTGAAAAACAGGAAAATTTATGTCCGTGCACACAATGTGGAGCATGATTATTACAATGGTTTGGGCGATACGGAGCGATGCGGTTGGAAACGCTTATTCTATCATATAGAAGCTTGGAAACTAAGGCGTTACGAACCGGTTTTGAAAAAATCAGCCGGCATTTTTGCCATCTCGCAGAAGGACAGCGATTACTTTGCCCAACGCTATAAGAATGTGGTGCTTGTGCCTGGCTTCAGTGCTGCCGATTCGGTGTGCTCTGAGACGGGTAGGGGAGAATATGTCTTGTATCACGGCAACCTATCGGTTCGCGAGAATGAAGATGCAGCCAAGTGGCTGATAGAGAATGTCTTCTCCGAGCTTGATTTACATTGTATTGTGTCTGGATTGAATCCTTCAGACAAATTGAAAAAACTGGCTGATAATTATTCTAATGTGACCTTGGTGGCCAATCCCGATGATGCCGAGATGATTGACTTTTTGCGACAGGCGCAGGTGAACATTCTGGTAACCAATCAACCTACGGGACTGAAACTGAAATTGTTGAATGCACTTTACAACGGACGCTTCTGTCTGGTCAATTCCGACATGGTGAAGGGGACTTCATTGGATGCCCTTTGCGTGGTTGCCGATGAGCCCGAGCAGATGATTGCTGAGATTAAGCGACTGATGGAAGAGGACTTCACCGAGGATGACATCGAAGAACGCGATGCGCAGATGAGGCAACTTTATGATAACGATGCCAATGCGCGAAAAATCATCGAAGCAATAAACTTCTAACTAACAACTCTCAACTCTCCACTGACTCTAAACTCTAAACTCTCAACTCTATACTATTCCATCTCCGAACACACCACCGTCCCATTTTTGCAATTGGCGATGCGGGAGGGGTATTTCTGCATCAAAGTATAGTTGTGCGTAGCCATCAGCACGGCTTGGCCGTTCTCGCTGATGTTGCGTAAGAGTTTCATCACTTCCAAAGTAGTATCTGGGTCGAGGTTGCCGGTGGGCTCGTCGGCAAGGATGACATCAGGGTCGTTGAGCAGGGCGCGGGCGATGGCGATGCCTTGCTGTTCGCCGCCCGACATCTGATGGGGCATTACCTTGCGCTTGTCGCTCAGTCCCACTTTAGCCAACACTTCGTCGATGCGGCGTGAAATCTCGGCTTTCTCCGTCCAACCCGTGGCACCCAGCACGAACTCAAGGTTTTTCTCCACACTGCGGTCGAAGAGCAGTTGGAAATCCTGAAACACGATGCCAATCTTGCGGCGCAAGTAGGGGATGTCCTTCTTCTTGAGTTGGGTGAGGTCGTAACCGGCTACGCGCACGATGCCGTCTCGGGCGGGGAGTTCGCCGTATAAGGTCTTTAGCAATGAGGACTTTCCGCTTCCCGTGCGACCGATGAGGTAGATGAATTCGCCTTTGTTCAGCGTCAGGTTGACATTGGAAAGGACAAGGTTCTCCTGCTGAAAGATGGAAGCATTTTTGATTTCTATGATGGGGTTATCCATATTGTTGTCTTTCTTTTGAGTTTCCCTTCGGGAATGGAGTTTTGTCTAGTTATCCAGCGGCGGCAACACTTGTTAACTGCTTGTAGTGCCACTTGCCGCCGCAGTATCACATGACACTAATAGCCATTCCCGAAGGGAATCTGTAGAACAATTACCAGCTTCCACTCGCGCCGCCGCCACCAAAACCGCCGCCGCCGAAGCCTCCGAAGCCGCCACTGTGGCCTCCACCGCCAAAACCACCGCTTCCAAAGCCACCGCCCATCGGAATCCAGATGGTACGGGCACCGCCGCCAGAGTAGTTTTGTCCACCGCCAGAGAACTTGGAGAAAACGACTATGATAGCGATGATAAAGAGGATGGTAAGCCATAAGGGGAAACCGTCCCCGTCAGCATATTCGTCTTGGGAAAACTTGCCCGAACAGAGGTCCATAATTACATTGACGGCATTGTTGATGCCAGTGTAGTAGTCGTTTTCCTTGAAGGCGGGAATCATCTCTTTCTCAATGATGCGCTTGGCCGTGGCGTCGGTGACATATTCCTCCAAACCGTAGCCAGGACTGATGTTGACTTGGCCTCTTTCGCTGCCTTTTTTGGGCTTGACTAGAATGACTGCGCCATTGCTTTTGCCCTTTTGTCCCACACCCCAATTGTGCCCGATTTCTGTGGCGTATTGCTCAACACTGTAACCTTGCAGGTCTTCCACAAGCAGGACAAGGATTTGGGTGGAAGTGCTGTCGTTATAGGCCACCAACTTGCGCTCCAAGGTGCTGATTTGCGATGCACTCAAAGTACCCGTGTAGTCGTTCACGAGGCGAGGCGGGTAGGGCGGACTCGGCAACTGTGCCCTCAAGCCTGTGCCAAAAAACAGCACAAGCATAAGGCAGAGCAGCCAGCTGTATCGTTCAGTTGTTCTCATAGGAAATATCGTCGGGAATTTCATTGATGTCGTCGGATTGGTAGGGGAAATAGGCTTTCAGTTTCTCGCCGCAGCGCATAATGCCTTGCTCGAGGCCTTCTGCAAAGTGCCCTTCCTTGAACTGGTTCAGCATCAAGTCTTTCACATCGTTCCAGAAGCCATCTTCCACCATGTCGTTGATGCCTTTGTCGCCGAGGATGGCGAATTTGTGGTCTTTGATGGCCAAATAGATGAGCACGCCGTTGCGCAGTTGGGTCTCGTTGAGCTTCAATTTGTCGAAAATGAAAAGGCTGCGTTGTTCCACATCGCCTTTGCAGCGGTTTTCGATATGTACCTTAATCTCGCCCGAGGTGTTGCGTTCGGCTTGTCGGATGGCTTCCACAACGCGTTGGTCTTCCTCTCGGTTCAATATGGTGATGGCGTTTGACATGATGCGATGGTTTTAAAGTGCAAAGATAATCATTTTCCGCAATTCTGCATTTGGAAGTAGATTTGTCATTATTTTTTGTTTCTTTGCAAATGGATTGTATAAAATGAAATCGATATGAACAAAGTATGGGCAGCCATAGCGGCCATAATGTTGATGCTGGTTTTTGTAGTGAGCTGTAGTAAGCCCAATGACCCGAACAATGGAGGGGACAGCAGCGGCCAAAACGATAGTATTGTTGATGATAACGGAAGTGTCGATGGCCACGAATATGTCGATCTCGGCCTCCCGAGCGGCACTTTGTGGGCTACCTGCAATGTGGGTGCCGATACGCCAGAAGGTTATGGTGATTACTTTGCCTGGGGCGAAACCGAGCCAAAGGAATTCTATGGTTGGAAAAACTACAAATATGGCCGCTTCTATCATGAGCGTTATGAGTTGAACAAATACTGCACCGACTCGGTATTTGGACTCAACGGATTTGTCGACAACCTGACCCTTTTGGAACCTGATGACGATGTGGCTTCGACCATTTGGGGCACAGCTTGGCGCACGCCTACCATAGAGGAATGGGAAGAGATGTTCCAAAACACGACCAGTGTGTGGACTTCCCAGAACGGCGTGAATGGGTGGCGCTTTACTGCCTCGAACGGCAACAGCCTCTTCTTGCCCGCTGCGGGTTACTATTGGAATGGCGAACTTAATGCCGCTGACTTGGGTGTCTATTGGTCGGTCACGCTCAATGTGGAATATCCGTACCGTGCTTGGGGTTTCCATTTCAATTCGTTCCAATGCCACCTTTGCGGCAGCAGCGACCGCAACCGGGGACAAACTGTGCGGGCGGTATGCTCGAAAAAGTAAGCGTTAAAGAAAAAGTAAAGCCGCAGCCAAGCAAATACATGCCTTGCTGCGGCTTTTACTATGTCGATTACTTACTGTTACAGCTTCTCCATATTCCTCTTCACAAACTCGCTCAGATCCTTGCCCTTCAGCAAGTTCTTCGAGTTTGATGCGAAATTTTGTTATCCAAAAATGTCAGAATGGGTTCCTGTATCGATCATTACCAAAACAAGTCGGTTGTCTTCTTTAGCCCAAACCAGCAACCAATCAGGTTTGATGTGACATTCCCAAAAACCGACATAATTTCCTGTCAGTTTGTGAGGTTTGTATTTCTCTTGGAGCGTGCCTGTTTCTTTAAGTTCGGCGATAACAGACTCAAGCAACGAAAGGTCATAGCCTCGCTTTTTCAGCAGTTTGACCTTCCTTTTGAACAAGCCAGTGTATTCAATCTCATACATTATTTCAAGCATTGTTCTATAAGGTCGTGAGCGGCTTTTGCCTTGT
>JAEEGJ010008391.1_pt1 | contig 28514 bp, 27 predicted proteins | sample 8958761 | NCBI WGS metagenome assembly JAEEGJ01 (sample SAMN16246546, study PRJNA631951) | gut metagenome | biome: gut microbiome; feature: rumen; material: RS-attached | host: Bos | place: Iran: Karaj | collected 2018-10
TCGGCATACAGATACTTCCCTTTGCAGCACCCCCCTCTTACTATGTGGCGGCACTTGACGGACTCCTCAGTGAAATCAAAGATGAGAAGATTTACTGCTCGTATATCCCACGCGCTCTGAGCACGGACTACGCCAAGAAGTTCCTGAATATGATGCGTGAGGCTTCAGAGAACAGCAGTCACTCGGGATTCCTGACATTCAGGGCTTCACTGAAAGACAGAATGATGCTGCTCACTTTCAGTTCAAAGACCTGATTGTTTGTGGTATAATGTCGAAGTAATTTATACGTGCCCGTAGCTCAGTTGGATAGAGCACCAGCCTCCGACGCTGGGTGTCGCCGGTTCGAATCCGGCCGGGCATGCCAATTAAAACTCGACAATCTGCCTCTGATATGTTAAAATTTCAGTGTTAAAGAGGTTTACGGAGGTTTTGATATGAAGAAGATTATGAAACGTATGGTTGCGTTGCTTCTCGTGCTTACGATGGCCCTTATGCTTTCAGGCTGCGCGGCTGCAAATGACGGCAGCGTAGTAGGTAAGATGATTGACTTCTGGATCAATGGCTGGGACGGCATCTTCACCGAGAAGCCAAGAGCGGTATATGTCGCTCCGAATCCCAGAGTAAGATCTCACGCAATCCGTGAAAACCACAGAGCGACACAGAGACATGCTGTAGACACAACCTCAAATTACTCAGGCTCTTACGGCACAGGTGTTGCCTCGACTGACGGTCCCGCAGATTAAGAGTTAAAATGAAAGCCCTTGCGGATAACCGCAGGGGCTTTTTTAAAGGAATAAGCTATATGAACAAAGCAATTGTAACACGCGTTGTTGCAGGTATCCTCATGGTTGCAATTACCTGCACTTCTTTTGCTCTATCAAAGAGATATATGTCGGTGAGTGTCGATCCTCCGGAAAATACGACAAAGGCTGTCGAGACGACTGCGGCCCCCGCTCCTGAAGAGGAGGAGGTCGAGGCGACGACGGTCTTGAGCGACGGCACGGTAGTGCCTGTCGAGAAGAAGGCCGACGGCTCCAAAGAGGAGAAGACGACCGAGACTCCAAAGGTCACAAAGTACACCGGCGGAGCCCTGCCTTACTTCGAGTGGGCGAAGGCGCAGCAGCTCTCACCGAACTACTTCGGTGAGTCCGTATTTATAGGCGACTCCATAAGCCTCAGGCTTCAGATGTACGGCGGACTTCCCGGCGCAACATATATGTGCTACGGAAGCTACGGCACCTGCAATGCTTTGAGCGGCGTCATAAAGGCGAATATCTGGAACAGTATTCCCGCCGGCAAGAAGCGCGTCTACATCATGCTCGGCATGAATGATTTAAACCGTGTCGGTGTAAACGGTGCCGCTTCAAACATGGCTCAGCTGTGCTCTCTCATCGAGCAGAGCAATCCGGGCATACTTATCTACATTCAGTCGATGACCCCCATCATTGCCGCAAAGGACGGCACGAACGGCAGGATCTTAAACAACGCGAACATCAGGCTGTACAACCAGCTTCTTTCCGGTGTAGCTGCATCGCACGGCTGGTACTTTGTCGATGTAGCCTCCGTCATGTACGATGACAAAGGATACCTGAAAGATGAGTACTGCAGTGATCCCGGCTCAATGGGCATGCACTTCTCGGGTGCAGGCTGCGGAGCATGGTGCTGGTATCTTATGAACCACTGCTATGACCCGAGCTGGGCGGTACGCACGCTCACCGTAAACTATGTCATGGCGGACGGTTCAAAGGCCCCTGCGGCGCAGACAGTGGGCAACCTGAAGGCAGGCCAGTCCTATTCGGTGGCGAGCCCGAAGGTCAGAGGTTACACACCCAACCAGGCCACCGTCTCCGGTACAATCGGAACGGAGGACCAGACCATCACCGTAACCTACACCAAGGACAAGACGTATAAACTCACAATCAACTATGTCAAGGCAGAGGGCGGAACAGCCGCTGCGACTTACACAAAAGCTGACTTCTTAAAGGGCGACACATATTCCGTACCGAGTCCCAATGTCAGCGGTTACACTCCTGACAAGGCAACTGTCTCCGGTACATTCGGCGCGGCGGATGTAAACATTACCGTTAAGTATACGAAGAATCCGGAACCTACCACAGAGCCTACGACTGAACCTACGACGGAACCCACTACGGAGCCGACGACAGAACCCACAACAAATTAAACAGAAACTCCCGGGCAACTGCCCGGGAGTTTTTCAGTTATTCTATGCGGGTGTAGTAGCCGCCGGCCCGGTCGTCGTAGACGGGATTGCCGTCATTCAGCGCAACCATTGCGTGGTAATAGAAGGTGTTAATCTTGTTGTCGCCTTCGAGTGTGAACGTGAAGTAATCCGCAGTTGTTGCGGCGAGCGGTTCGCTGACGCTGACTTCGGTCAGAGTCAAGACACCTGTTGAGGGGTCATATTTGTAATTGTTTACTTTTGTGACCGCTCCGGATTTAGTGTGATCAACGATAATAATCTGACCGCCCTGAAGTGAAATGTCGGTTTCATATGTCACATAGGAACCTGTGTACTTCCACTTGCCGAGGAACTTTTCAATGCTGCTGTCGGGGGCAGTGGTAGTAGTTTCTGTTTCAGGTACCGCACCGTCACCGGTTCCGGTATATACATTAATCGGCTTGCCGTCGAATACCATCGGCTTGCCGTCTTTGAGAAGATTGCCGTTGTCATCAACGGTGTATTCTGCATCGTCCGGATGGATGAAATACAGTTCTCCGTTTTCGTCATGAGTCCAGAGAATTCTTGTTCCCGTACTTGAATCGAAGAGGGCGCCTGTGCCGTCGTAGAAATCAAAGGAACCGTTCTTTGAATCGATATGTACGGAACCGTCATTGCTTTTGCCTGACTTTTCCTGTTCGGCTATATAGTCAGTCACAAGGTCGGTATAAAACTCCTCAACGGCATTTTCATATGCCTTGGGGTCAAAGTCGCCTGCCGGGTCAATACCGGGGTATTCCTCAATTATGGACTTTGCGGTCTCAAGGGGCACCTCGTTGAGTGCAGGCGGTTCCTGGGGAGTCTTCTCGTTTACGGCTGCTTCAGCATCTTTTTCTGAAACGCCTGCGGCCTTCATAACATCTTTAACGTTTTCCTTGTCCTCGGAACTATCTCCCTTGAGGGTTTCAAGCAGGGTGAACTCCAGACCTTTGCTGGTGTGTTTGAAGGTTCCGCTCATGATACTTCCGCTGTCCATATAGTCATATACGGATGTGCCGAGATATGCAGTAGCTCCGAACAGGTCGTTCTTCACTCCGTCTAAATAGCTGCTGTAGTTTCCTTCTGCCAGGGCTTTTGCCCCGTCGGCTTTGTAGCCTCCGGTCAGGAGCTTGTGGCCGTTGAGGCCCAGACTCATGAGTGAGAATACCTGACCTACCGGAGCCATCTGGGCTTCGGTTTTTTCACAGAATGTCGTGATCTCATTTCCTTCGCCGTTTGTGGCGATTACGGAGCCGGCGGCGCCGACTTCAAGGACGGTGTTGACACCGCCCATGACTATGCCGCCGGTCTGAGCCACTGCGGCGAGACCCGTGGCCGGTCCGGCCACGGCAACCGATACGACCAGTCCTGCGGCCGTGCCCGCGGCCTTCAGACCATAGGCGGTCTTATAGCAGGTGTTCGCGTAATCTGCGAAGTCGTTGTATGCTCCGCCTTCAAGTATCGCTTGCGCCTGTTTCAGCTGTGCGTAGGCGTGTTTGCAGTCAGTACCAAGCTGGTCTGCCAGTGTCTTTACACCCTTGTTGCTCGGAGCTTTATCGTAGATTTCCGTTATTTCCTTTGCCCATCTCATGGCCTCTGATTCTTTCGCGGCGTAGGCCGTCATGAAAAGGAGGCCTGAATCGGGATTGACAGGGGCCATCATGAGAATCTCGGCTTTTTTGTTATTCTTTTCAGCGCCTGCTTTCTGAAGCAGTTCAGTGTAGAGGGCTGCTCCGTACATTGCGTCGGAGAGAACTTCCGCGTTCTCAAAAGCCTTTATTGTATTTGCTAGAAGCTTGTCATAGTCTTTCTGATTGCCTTTTTCGACATCATACTGGAGCAGTTCCTCAAGGTACATTCTCGCGACGAGATATGAGCCGACGGCCAGATTCTGTGAATCATCCAGTACTGCCCGGGCCTGTTTGTCATGCGGAATGACAACACTCACTTTTTCTATGCCTGAGTCTTTGCTTCCTTTTCTGCCGCATGCGCTGAATATCGTTGTTATTACGGCGATTGCGAGTATAAGGCATAAAGCTCTTCTGAAGGTTTTCATATTATTCTCCCGCTTAAAGCTTGTGGATGAAGAGGCCCGAGAGGAGTTTGGGCTCGAACCAGGTGGACTTCGGCGGCATGAGCGCGCCGGCATCGGCGATGGCGATGAGCTCATCGAGCGAGGTGGGGAAGAGGGCAAACGCGAGTTTGCAGTCCTCACCGCAGCGGCGCTCGAGCTCGGACAGGCCGCGTATGCCGCCGACAAAGTCAATACGCGGATCGGTTCTCGGATCCTCTATGCCGAGAACCGGAGCTATGAGGCTCTTCTGGAGTATTGAGACATCCAGTGACTCGACAGGATCATTCTCGTTTATGATTCCCGGTTTTGCCGTGAGCTTGTACCAGCTCTTGTCCAGGTACATGCCGAAGGTGTGGCGCTCGGCCGGCTTAAACGGAGTCACGCTCAGTGTGGTCTCAATGTCGAAGTTCTCGTTTATCTTTTTCAGAAGGTCCTCTTTGGAGAGACCGTTTGTGTCCTTTATGACGCGGTTATAGTCGAGAATCCGAAGCTCATCTTTCGGGAAGGCGACGGCAAGGAAGAAATTGAATTCCTCATCTCCGGTGTAACCCGGATTTTCCTCCCTGCGCTTCTGACCGACCTTTACGGCTGATGCGCAGCGGTGGTGACCGTCGGCGATGTAGAGCGCGTCCACTTCTTTAAACGCTTCCTCCAGCTTATCCGTAAGGCCGGTGTCGTTGTTTACTACCCAGATGCGGTTTTTTACATCGCCCTCAGATTCAAAGTCATATATGGGAAGGTTTGTCTTCTTGTAATTGTCTATTATTTTGTCGACAATCTCATTGCCCTTGTAGGTGAGGAAGATGGGACCGGTATTGGCGTTGCAGGTGTCGACGTGGCGGATACGGTCCGCCTCCTTGTCGGCTCTCGTGAGCTCGTGTTTCTTGATACTGCCGTTTATGTACTCGTCTATTGAGGCGCAGCCGACAAGTCCTGTCTGCGTGCGGCCCAGCCACGTCTGCTCATAGATGTAAAAGCAGCTGTGCTTGTCCTGACGCATTATCTCGTCCGTCTCGAGGCTTTTAAGGTTCTGCGCCGCTTTGGCATACACCTCGTCGGAGTAGAGGTCCGTGCCGAGCGGCAGGTCTATTTCCGATTTGTCGACATGCAGAAATGAGTAGGGGTTGTCCTTTACTTTTTCGCGGGCCTCATCGGATGTCATGACATCGTAGGGAAGGGCCGCGACAAGCCGGGCATATGCCGGCATCGGTCTTACTGCCCGGAATGGTCTGAAAATTGACATGGTTTGTCTCCTTAGAGTGTGAAGTCCTCCTCCGAGAAATCGGAGAAGATGGGAAGCTGTCTTTTGGGTCTGCGCTTGAGCACATCATACTTGAATGACTTGCATGATGAATCGGGCAGCATAATGCCGTTTTTAACGCACAGAACACCTGTCTCGTCAGGGGTCAGGCGACCGTGTTTGCAGTATTCACATGCCGGGGTTATATCGGTGTTATAGAGCTTACTCATGACTGCACTTCCTCGCATTTTTAATAGAAAAATTTTAGCATAAATACCCTCCCTTTACAAGTGCGGGCGGGCGCGCGCTATAAAGAACATACAAGTAGAAAATGTGAAAATTGTATAAAATGCTCATTAACTTTTTATGTAAAACTGTTATAATTGTTTTGTATATTTAAACAAAGGTGCTTGATATGTCGGAAAAACTGATCCAATTTGATAATTTCGAGAATGTCCTCGGGCTCTTCGGGAGCCTGGACGAGAACATAAGGATTCTCGAGAACGAATACGGAGTCACCGTAATCACCCGCGGAGACACCATAAAGATTACGGGTGATGAGGCTGCCGTGGAGGCCGCCGCGAAGTCGGTGGACGGACTCTTTGCCCTCCTGTCAAAAGGGGAGGAGCTCAATGAGCAGAATGTCCGCTACGTCATAGAGATGACGAAGGGCGGACAGGATGCGGAGCTTAAAAAGCTCATGTCCGACTGTATATGCATAACCGCGAGCGGCAAGCCGATAAAGGCCAAGACCCTGGGACAGAAACGGTATATTGACGCCATAAACGACAACACTGTCGTATTCGGAATCGGACCGGCGGGTACCGGTAAGACCTATCTCGCCGTCGCCATGGCCGTAAAGGCCTTCAAGGCGAGGGAGGTAAACAGGATAATCCTGACCCGCCCGGCAGTTGAGGCAGGCGAGAGCCTGGGCTTCCTGCCCGGCGACCTTCAGCAGAAGGTCGACCCTTACCTGCGACCTCTCTATGACGCGCTCTTTGAGATGTTCGGAGCCGACGGCTTCCAGAAACAGATGGAGCGCGGAGTCATCGAGGTCGCACCCCTCGCATACATGCGAGGCAGGACCCTCGATGAGAGTTTCATAATACTTGACGAGGCGCAGAACACTACATCGGAACAGATGAAGATGTTCCTGACCCGTCTCGGCAACGGCTCCAAGGCGGTCATCACGGGCGATGTCACCCAGATAGACCTGCCGGGAGGAAAGAAGTCGGGACTCGTTGAGGTCACAAAGATCCTGAAAAACATAGAGGGTATTACAACGGTGAAATTTGACGAGCGTGATGTTGTCAGACACCATCTCGTTCAGGAAATAGTAAAGGCTTACGAACGTTACGCCGAAAAAACGGAGGGAAAACATCGTGGCAAATAAGGTAAAGGTTGTCATCACAAACGATCAGAAGACAATAAAGGTCCCGAAGGGACTTCGTATGCTGATTCGCCGCTGCTGCACAGCGGTTCTCACAATGGAGAATTTTGAGGGCGACGCTGAGGTTTCGGTAACACTCGTGGACAACGAGAAAATCCGTGAACTTAATCGCGAACACAGAAATATCGACAAGGAGACCGACGTGCTCTCTTTCCCGCTCGGGGTAAACGGTGTCTATGACATAAACCTCGACACCGGCGAAGCACAGCTCGGTGACATTGTAATATCACTCGAAAAGGCGGTCGAACAGGCTGAGCGCTACGGACACGGTATCCAGCGCGAGGTCGGCTATCTCACCGTACACTCAATGCTGCACCTTCTCGGATACGATCACGAAAACGGCGGTCTGGAGCTTCTCCACATGCGTGAGAAAGAGGAACAGGCCCTGACCGAGCTCGGTCTCAAGAGGGACGGCAGCTACTATATGGGAGACTCATAATGCCGAACACGACAACAGCGTTCATTGCCATCGTAGGTTGCCCGAACGTAGGCAAATCCTCGCTTCTTAACAAGGTCCTCGGCACGAAAATCGCCATAGTTTCTTCCAAGCCGCAGACTACAAGAACGAAAATAATGGGCGTCCTCACAAGGGGCGCCTGTCAACTTGTATTCACCGATACGCCCGGCTATCACAGGCCGAAGAACAAACTCGGTGAAAACATGGTGCGCGCCGTGACGGACAGCATAGGCGGCGTTGACGCATGTCTCTTTGTCGTGGAGGCAGAGGGCGATGTAAAACCCGGCGAACTCGAACTTATCGAGAAATTCAAAAAGCTTGATATTCCGGTCGTGCTCGCCATAAACAAGATTGATACCCTGCCCGACATGGGGGCATTACCCGAACGTATAAAGACGTTCTCGGAACTCTATGATTTCGAGGCCGTCGTGCCGATTTCGGCCGTCAAAGGCACGGCTGTGGATGAGCTGCTCGACGAGCTTGAAAAACTCGCACAGCCGTCCGTACACTATTTCCCGGATGATACGCTGACGGACCAGCCGGAGCGGGTTATTGCAGGGGAGATTATTCGCGAGAAGCTCCTTCGGCTTCTCGACAAGGAGGTCCCGCACGGCGTGGCCGTCAGCATTGAGAAGATGCGTGAGCGGGAGGACTCCGGCATACTTGACATAGAGGCCGTAATCTACTGCGAGCGTGAGACCCACAAGGGCATCATCATCGGAAAGAACGGCTCAATGCTCAAGAAGGTCTCAACCTATGCCCGTCAGGATATGGAAAAATTCTTTGACTGCCACATAAACCTTCAGTGCTGGGTGAAGGTCAAGGAAGGCTGGCGTGACAGGGAGGGCCTCATACATAATTTCGGATTGGATAATGAATAGGTAAAAGAAATGAACAAGCATTTTGCGGCACTTGATTTTGATAAGATACTTGAGCGCCTGGCTGCACAGACTTCGTGCCCGGACGCCCATGACATGGCTATGGAACTCGTGCCGTCCAAGGACCTTGAGTCCGCGAAGATTCTCCTCTCGGAGACGGTGGACGCCTATGTGCTTCTGGCGAAGTTCGGCGGCCCCTCTTTCGGCGGTCTCAAGAACGTAAACGGTCTCATGCACGTTGCGTCGAGCGGCGGTATCCTCTCAATGAAGGACCTCCTCGACTGCGCGTCTACGCTCCGCACCATCCGTGCGATTCGTGACTGGTTCAACCAGTGCGCAAGCGTTGAGACCTGCATCGACAAATACTTCACCGCTCTCATCCCTCATCTGAGTGTTGAGGAGCGTATTTTCTTCTGCATTCTCTCCGAGGAGGAGATGGCGGACGAGGCTTCTCCGGAACTCTCCGACATAAGAAAGTCCCTTCGCAGACAGGAGAATAAAATCAGGGAGCAGCTGGACCATATTGTGCATTCGCAGCACTACCAGACCGCCCTTCAGGACGCCATTGTCACAATGCGAAACGGCAGATATGTCGTACCCGTAAAGCGTGAACACAAGGGCGAGGTCGCCGGTGTCGTACAGGACACCTCAGACAGCGGAGCAACGGTATTCATAGAGCCTATGTCCGTAGTCGAGGCGAACAACGAGATACGTGTTCTTCAGTCAAAGGAGCGCGATGAGATTGAGCGCATTCTCGCCGAACTCTCCGCCATGATCGGAGATGTCTATGAGGAGACGAAGAAGTCGTACGAGGCCGCCATAGCCTTAAACTTCATCTTTGCCAAGGCGCAGCTCGCGTATGCAATGAAGGCATCCGAGCCGATTCTCAATGACGAGGGCATAATCGACATCAAGGGTGCAAGACATCCGCTGATTGACCCGAAGACGGTTGTCGCCACCGACATACGTCTCGGCGAGGACTTTGACACACTGGTCATAACCGGACCGAATACGGGCGGTAAGACCGTGTCGATAAAAACGATAGGACTCCTGTCGCTCATGGCGGCATCCGGACTTATGATACCGGTTGCCGACAACAGCAGGATGGCGATATTCAAAGATGTGTTTGCGGACATAGGAGATGACCAGAGCATAGAGCAGTCGCTCTCCACATTCTCCGCGCATATGACAAATATCGTGGACATAATAAAGAGGGCTGACTCACATAGCCTCTGTCTGATAGACGAGCTCGGAGCGGGTACCGACCCGGTAGAGGGCGCGGCGCTCGCCATCTCGGTTCTCGAGAGGCTCGCCTCACAGGGTGCCAAGGTGGCAGCAACCACTCACTACGCGGAACTTAAGGCGTATGCTCTGCAGACTCCGCGCGTAGAGAACGGCTGCTGCGAATTCAATGTCGACACCCTGTCGCCGACGTACAGACTTCTCATAGGAGCGCCCGGCCGCTCAAATGCCTTCGCCATCTCGGAGCGTCTCGGCATGCCGGAGGCCGTCGTCGGCCGCGCCCGTGAATTGGTCTCCGCGGAGAACTCTCAGTTTGAGGATGTCATAGAGCAGCTCGAATCATCGCGTATTGCCATGGAGTCCGAGCATGAAAAGGCACTTGAACTCTCGGCTCAGGCTCAGGCCGAAAAGGCCAGGGCCGAGGAACTCCGCGACAGCGTCGAGAAGATGAAAAACGACGAGATAGAAAAGGCCCGTTCCGAGGCCATGAAGATAGTTGAACAGGCGAGGAGAGAGGCCGCGGCCTTCCTCGACGACATAGACAGGCTCAAGAAGGAACGGAAGAATTCCTCAGACCTCTCACAGCTCTCCGCTGACGCGAAGTCAGTCATAAAGCGTCACCAGGGTACGCTCGACGATATTACAAATCCGATTGTGGCTTTGGCGCAGGAAGAGGACTATGTACTGCCCCGTGACCTCGTCGTTGGCGATACGGTTGTCATTGCCGACCTCGGTACGACCGCAACCGTCACGGCGCTCCCCGACAAGAAGGGAATGGTCGAGGTCACGTCAGGCATCATGAAGAGCAGGACTCCTCTCTCGAACCTGCGCCTTCTTGAAGGACACAAGAAAAAGGAGACGGGCGGCATGCGCAGCGTGAAGCGCACCATGACCTCAAAGTCAGACCTCGCGGTAAAGACCTCAATCGACCTGCGCGGCATGGCATCTGACGAGGCCATACTGGAACTCGACCGCTTCATTGATATGCAGCTGCGTCTCGGTATAGAGGAGTTCACCGTAATACACGGCAAGGGCACGGGTGTACTCAGAAAAGAGGTAGGAAAGTATCTCTCGAAGAACCCCCATGTAAAAGAGCACCGTCTCGGCACCTTCGGTGAAGGCGAGGACGGCGTGACAATAGTTAAGATGAAATAGGAGAAGGAGGCGATCGAAATGCATATAAAGACTGACGGTCTCGTTATCAAAGAGCAGAACGTCAGGGAGTCCGATCGCCTCATCACCGTTCTGACCTCGAAATACGGACTTATCCGGGCTTTCGCCACGGGCGGAAAGACCATAAAGAACAAGAACCTGGCAGGAACCCAGCTGTTCGCGTATTCGGACTTCGTCTTTTACCGCGGCGCTGATTCCTACAATGTCAACTCGGCTGTTGAGAAGGAGGTTTTCTTCGACCTTCGGTCGGACATAGACAACCTGAGTACGGCCTTTTATCTCGCAGAGCTCTTCGGTGAGCTCGCTCCTGAGAACGCTGAATGCGAAGACTTGCTTAAACTGCTCTTAAACTCGCTTTTCCTTCTCTCGAAGAAAAAGCTGCCGACGCCGCAGATCAGGTCTGTCGCGGAGCTGCGTTCACTCGCGATCTCGGGCTACGCCCCGAATCTCATCGCGTGTGAGGAGTGCGGAGCGTTTGAGTCTGATAAGATGTATTTTGACATAAAAAACGGCAGTCTGCTGTGCAGCGACTGCGGCGTGGACACCGCTTTAAGTCCTATTTCGATAAGCACGGTCACCGCCATGCGCCATATAGTCTACAGCGAGCCGAAGAAGGTCTTCGACTTCTCGCTCGCGGACGGCGCACAGCGCGAACTGACCGCGGTGACCGAGAATTATGCCCTTGAACACACGGGGCGGCACTTCAAAACCCTTGATTTTTTAAAGAGCCTTCAGGACACCTGACCTGAAGGTTTTCTTGTGTAAAGTTTTGCGCTTTACACAATATGTTGTGTTTGAAAAAACGGCTCAAATTTTTCGCTTGACAGAGCCGTTTTCTCTTATTATAATTAATGAGCAAAGTGTAAAGAAAACGCCTTTACACAACGGGGAAAAATAAGATAGGGGGCGGTCTTTCAGTGGCAAAAAACTTTGAAGTAATAAGTGTATTGCTCGACTTTTATGGTGACATGCTCACCGAGAAGCAGAGATCTTTCATAGAATACTATTACAATGATGACTTGTCACTTTCGGAAATTGCCGAGAACGAAGGCATAACGCGTCAGGGCGTCAGGGACGCCATCAAGCGCGCCGAAGGACAGCTTTTTGAGATGGAAGAGCGACTTGGTCTCGCAAGGCGTTTTGAGGAAGTCCGTACCGGACTAAATGAGATACTCGACTGCGCCGAACTCATCAATGAAAGCAATATGCGTACAGGCCTCTCAAGAGATATAAACGAGGCTGTCGTCAGAATCAAGCTTATTGCTCAGACTCTTAACAACGAAGAAGTATAAAGGAGTTAGACAATGGCATTCGAAGGCTTGTCCGACAGACTGGAGGCCGCGTTCTCCAGACTGAAGAGCAAGGGCTCTTTGACTGAATCAGATGTCAAGGAAGCCATGCGTGAGGTCCGGCTCGCACTTTTGGAGGCGGACGTCAGCTACAAAGTTGCTAAGGACTTTACCAATGCAGTGACAGAACGAGCCATAGGCGCCGAGGTCATGAAGAGCCTCACACCGGCGCAGATGGTCATAAAGATAGTAAACGAAGAGCTTACCGAGCTCATGGGCGGAACCCATACGAGACTCACCATAGCCCAGCATCCTCCGACAATAGTCATGATGTGCGGACTTCAGGGTTCAGGTAAGACAACGCACTGCGCGAAAATCGCGAAGCGCCTGAAGAGTGAGAACCACAGACCTCTTCTCGTCGCGTGCGACGTTTACAGACCTGCGGCTATAAAACAGCTCCAGGTACTCGGTGAACAGATTGGTGTCCCGGTCTTTGAAATGGGACAGGACAATCCGGTCACCATCGCGAGCGAAGCGATAAAACTGGCTAAGGATCAGGGTTATGACTATGTCTTCCTTGACACCGCAGGCCGTTTGCATATCGACGAACAGCTCATGGAGGAGCTCCGCAACATAAAGGCGGAAGTTCATCCGCATGAGATTCTGCTTGTTGTCGACGCCATGACCGGTCAGGATGCCGTAAATGTCGCACAGACATTCAACGACGATCTCGGTCTCGACGGACTCGTGCTGACAAAGCTCGACGGCGACACGCGAGGCGGTGCCGCGCTCTCGGCGAGAGCGATTACCGGCAAGCCGATAAAGTTCGTCGGCACCGGCGAGAAGCTCGACGACCTCGACGTCTTCCATCCGGAGCGCATGGCCTCCCGAATTCTCGGAATGGGCGACATGCTCTCCCTCATAGAGAAGGCGGAGAAGGAGTTCGACGAACAGACCGCAATTGAGCTCGAGAAGAAGCTCAGGAAAAACAAGTTTGATCTTAATGACTTGCTTACCAACCTGCAGCAGGTAAGAAAACTCGGACCGATGCAGGACCTCCTCGGCATGATACCGGGACTGGGCAAGCAGGCAAAAGATATTGAAGTTGACGAAAAACAGTTTGACAGGCTTCAGGCTATTATTCAGTCAATGACGCCGCAGGAGAGGGAGAAACCCGACATCATCAACGGCTCCCGCAAAAAGCGCATAGCCGCCGGATGCGGACAGCAGGTTGAGGACGTCAACAGGCTCCTCGCTCAATACCGGCAGATGCAGAAAATGTTCAAGCAGATGAACAACAAACAGTCCAGAAGGGCCATGAAACGCATGGGTAACATGGCAAACATGCCCGACCTGGACCTCACTAAGTTAAAATAATTCTTTGGAGGAATATTAAAATGGCAGTAAAAATCAGACTCAGAAGAATGGGCGCAAAGAAGGCACCTTTTTATCGCGTAGTAGTAGCAGACTCACGCTTCCCGCGTGACGGCCGCTTCATCGAGGAAATCGGTTACTACGATCCCACAAAGGATCCCGCAGTCATCAAGATTGACGAGGAGAAGGTTGCTCAGTGGATGGCTAACGGCGCACAGCCGACAGACACAGTCCGCGCACTTCTCAAGAAGAGCGGAGCAATAAAATAAACGGAGGTCCCGAAAATGCGTGATTTACTCATTTCCATTGCGCAGGGCCTCGTAGATGATCCTTCCGCGGTAACCGTGGACGTTGACGAACCTAATGAAAACGGTGTAACTGTTTACCATCTCCATGTCGCTCCCGATGACATGGGCAGGGTAATCGGTAAGCAGGGCCGTATCGCAAAGGCCATTCGCACGGTAATGCGCGCATCGGCCAATAAGAACGATGCACATATTGCAGTGGAAATTGACTGATTGATAAAACAAGAGGCAGGCCGAGGATTCTCCGGCTTGCCTTGTTTTACTTAAACGGAGTATTTATGCGTCTCAAATATCTGGAACTCGGAAAAATTGTCAGCACACACGGTGTGCGCGGAGAGCTCCGCGTGCAGTACTGGTGCGACTCGCCCGAGTTCTTCAAGTCCTTTGAAACTGTATATCTGAAAAAAGACGGTCAGGAGCCGAAGAAGGTCCTGGGCGCGCGGCAGCACGGCAACGTAATGCTTCTGACGCTCGAGGGCGTGGACGACCTGGACAAGGCCAACGCCCTTCGCGGCAGGGTAATCTACGTTGAGCGTGACAAGGCGCCGCTTGCGCCCGGCTCATATTTCATAGCCGAGCTCATCGGCTGTGAGGTCCGCGATGCGGACGATGAGACAAAGCTCTACGGCCGTGTGACCGATGTGCTCAACACGGGCGCATCGGATATCTGGCAGATAAAGGACGATGACGGCAAAGAATACCTTCTGCCCTCGGTGCCGAGCGTGGTCGATAAGGTTGACATAGACAACTGCATCGCCCTGGTACGGCCCATGAAGGGCATCTTTGATGAGGGGGAGGAAATACGTGAAGATTGAAATACTGACCTTGTTTCCCGACATGTGTGACTCCGTACTCTCAGAGAGCATTATAGGCAGGGCGAGAGAGGCCGGTTACGTGGAGATTCATTGCACGAATATCCGCGACTACTCAACCGACAAGCACAACCATGTCGATGACACGCCGTACGGCGGCGGCACCGGCATGATAATGCAGGCCCAGCCTATCTATGATGCCTATATGGATCTGACGGACAACGGTAAGACTGATTACCATCTTATCTATATGACTCCTCAGGGAAAGCCCCTGACGCAGGCCCGTGTAAAGGAGCTTGCGCAGTATGACCGCATTGCCATTTTATGCGGCCACTACGAGGGCGTGGACGAGCGCGTTATTGAAGAGCTCGCCCCGGAGGAGATCTCAATAGGCGACTTCGTCGTGACCGGCGGCGAGCTTCCGGCGCTCGTCCTTACGGATGCCGTGTGCCGCATGCTACCCGGCGTGCTCAGGAATGAGGAGGCCTTTGAGAAGGAGAGCCATTTTGACGGCCTTCTTGAGTATCCCCAGTACACCAGACCGCCCGTCTGGAAGGGCAGGGAAGTGCCTGAAGTACTCCTCTCGGGACACCATGAAAACATAGCGAAATGGCAGGAGGAACAGGCCATTTCGCGCACGAAATCAAAGCGCCAAGACATGTACGAAGTTTTTGTGCAAAACGACAAGAAAAATTAAATGCAAGTGTTTTAAGGTAGAAAAAACTATGAAAAACTACCAAAGATTGACCTGCCGGTATGTCAAAGTTTGACCTCTGTAACGAACTTTTTTTGAATTCGTAGAAATGTGTTTTTTTCGGTTGACGGTAGAAAACCCGTCTAATATAATGTTGTCGAATCAAAAAGTGACTTCAACACAAATTAAATTATATGTGAGGGAAAGACTATGTATGTTAAAGACGTAAAAGTTCAGAATCAGGTAGGTCTTCATGCCCGTCCCGCTACATTCTTCATCCAGAAAGCCAATGAGTTCAAATCATCCATCTGGGTTGAGAAGGACGAGAGAAGAGTTAACGCCAAGAGCCTTCTCGGTGTACTTTCACTCGGTATCATGGGTGGCACTGAAATTCGAATCATGGCCGGTGGCTCTGATGAGGAAGAGGCTGTTGAGGCCCTCGTAGCTCTCGTTGAATCAGGCTTTGCAGAATAATTTAATTTTGTATATCAGGCACACCGCTTAACCTGCGGTGTGCCTTTATTCTTAAAAAGAGAGGAGATGAGGATATGGGCGAAGTCATAAGGAGCAGCAACCCGCGTATAGAATACCTGCGGGAAAAAGCGAATGCTCTGCCGATGCTCCCGGGCGTCTACATCATGAAGGACGAGAAGGGCGAGATCATCTATATCGGCAAGGCGAAACTGCTGAAGAACAGGGTTTCGCAGTATTTCGGTTCACAGAACAGGCATGCCGAGAAGGTGCGCCGGATGGTGGACAATGTATACGATTTTGATCACATCCTCGTCGCTTCGGAGTATGAGGCACTTGTCCTGGAGTGCAGTCTCATAAAGCAGAACAAGCCCAAGTACAATATCCTGCTCAAGGATGACAAGGGCTACAAATACATAAAGATTACAAACGATGAGTGGCCCAAGCTCGAGAAGGCGCTGCAGCGCAGGGACGACGGTGCCACGTACATAGGCCCTTATATAAGCGGCTTTGTGGTAAATGAGTCGCTCGATGCAGCACTCAAGATTTTCAAGCTTCCGCAGTGCTCGAAGACCTTCCCCGTGAAGACAAAGACGCGCCCCTGCTTAAACTACCATATGAACCAGTGCGGAGCGCCCTGCGCGGGCAAGATGAGCAAGGCGGAGTATGATGCCGCCCTGGCCGACGCAGTCGAATTCTTAAAGGGCGGCACGAAGCAGTATCTTGAGCTTCTGGAGCACAAGATGCAGGCCTATTCCGACAACCTGGAGTTTGAGATGGCCGCGAAGACGCGCGACCGCATAAATGCCATAAAGCGCCTCACCGAGAAGCAGAAAGTGGTCTTCTCGGGCGACGAGACGAAGGATGTCTTCTCGCTCGCACGCCGCGAGGACGAGATCTGTTTCAACGTGCTCCGCTTTACTGACGGCCGCATGACGGGAAGTGCGAACTATTTCGCCGAACTTGACGAGTCGCTTGAGAATACACGCAGTGAAATCATAGAGAGATTTTATTCCGCACACACCGACATACCGAAACTGGTTGTGCTTGACGGTGAGTGTGAGAATGCCGACCTCCTTGCACAGTGGCTTACAGAGCTTAGGGGCACAAAGGTGGAAATCCTCGTACCTAAGCGCGGCAGACAGCTTGAGGTTGTTTCAATGTCGAAGAACAATGCCTATGAGGCTCTCGCCCAGAAGCGCTCGCGCTCCAAGGCGGATTCGGCAGTTATTGAACTCGGTGAACTCCTCGGACTCACCAAGACTCCCGAGTTTATCGAAAGCTATGACATAAGCCATACTGCGGGCGCAGATGCCGTAGGCGGCATGGTTGTCTTCAAAAACGGTGCCCCGTACAAGGCGGGTTACCGCAAGTTCATACTGAAGGATACAATCCCCGGCGACGACTTAGGTGCCATGCGGGAAGTCCTGACAAGGCGCTTTTCGCACAGGGATGACCCCGATTTCCCGCCTCTTCCGGACCTCATCCTTATGGACGGCGGAGAGAACCAGGTAAATGTCGCTTTGGAGGTCATGCAAGGCTTTGACCTTTACATCCCCGTTTTCGGCATGGTAAAGGACAGCAAGCATAAGACCAGGGCCATAACAAAAGGCGGCGGAGAGATTCAGATAAGCGCGACACGAAAGGTGTTCACGCTGGTCTCCGGAATTCAGGAAGAAGTGCATCGCTACGCGATAAGCTTCCACCACAAGAAGCATCAGAAATCCGCAAAGCAGAGTGAGCTCACCTCGATTGAGGGAATCGGTCAGAAGAAGGCAGAGGCACTCTGGCGCGAGTTCAAGACGCTGGACAACATAAAGCGCGCGGATATTGACACTCTCTCGAAGGTAAAGGGTATCTCCGTTAAGGACGCTGTAAATATAAAGAGACACTTTTCGTAGTTTACAAACTTTAAGTTACAATGCTATAATTAATTGTTATTAAAAAGGAGGCGTACTATGAGAGTAATCACGGGTTCGGCCCGCGGCATGAAGCTTCGGACCCTCTCGGGACTTGACGTACGCCCGACCACCGACCAGGTGAAGGAGTCTGTCTTCAGTATCATCCAGTTTGAAATTGAGGGCGCACGGGTCCTTGACCTGTTCGCGGGCTCCGGCCAGCTCGGTATCGAAGCTTTGAGCCGCGGCGCTTCGAAGGCGGTTTTCGTGGACTCAAACCGCGAGGCCGTGAAGGTGGTAAAAGAGAACCTTGAACACACGAAACTTGCCGACAGGGCGGCCGTGAGAAACGAGGACAGCCTGCAGTTTCTCAAAGTGACAAAGGATGTCTTCGACATCGCTTTTGTGGACCCGCCTTATGCAAATGAACTCATGGGGAAGGTGCTTGAGGACCTGCCCGCGAAGATGAGCGAAAACGGCATCATAATATGCGAGACCTCGAAAGAGGAGACGCTTCAGGACAGTGCCGGAAGGTTCAGAAAACTTAAAGAGTACAAATACGGCAAGACAAAACTTACGGTCTTTCGACCGGCTGAGGAGAGCGAAGATGATTAAGGCAATCTGCCCGGGCAGTTTTGATCCCGTAACAAACGGACATCTGGACATTATCGAACGCGCTTCCGCGCTGTTCGACGAGGTGGTTGTAGTTGCCATGACCAACTACAAGAAGCAGGGCAAATATGCTTTCACCGCAGAGGAACGTGCGAAACTTCTGAAAAAAGTGACAGAGGGCATGCCGAACGTCACTGTGGACACATATGACGGCCTGCTCGCGGACTATTGCAAAGAGCACGGTATAAGTGTCGTCGTAAAAGGTCTTCGCGCACTCTCGGATTTTGACTCGGAATTTCAGCAGGCTCTCGGAAACAGGCATTTAAACCCCGATCTTGAGACGGTGTTTATCGCCACACGTGCCGAGAACATGTTCTTAAATTCCAGTCTTGTTCGTCAGATCGGCGAACTCGGAGGAGATATTTCGGACTTTGTCCCCGGCGTTGTGCTTGAGGACATAACCAATCATTTGAGAAAGGACTGATTTTTTGGCTTCTATCGAAGAGCTCTTAAACGAGATGGAAGACATTTTGTCTGACGCTCGCGGGAACCCGTTTTCAGGCAAGAGAACAGTTGATGTCGAAGCTTTGAAACTGGTCCTTGAGGATCTCAGAGCCAATGTTCCTGAGGAGATAAAACAGGCGCAGATTCTGGCTTCAGAGCGCAGAGAGATTTTAGACAGGGCGACGAGGGAGGCCGACATGGCCGTATCGGACGCCAAGATTATAAGCAGGGACCTCATAGCTTCCGCTGAGAAGCGTTCGAAGGACATGGAGGCCCAGACAGCGCGCAGGACGGAAGAACTCATGCGCGTGGCACAGGCCAAGGCCCAGCAGGCCGTGGCAGAAGCGAAGGACGAGGCCACAAAAGCCGCGTCCCGGGAAGGCATCGTAAAAGAGGCCGAGGCGCAGGCTGAAATCATTCGTGCCGAAGCAGAAAGAACTTTGAGCGACGCCAAGAGGGACGCAGCGCGTATCCTTGAAGAGGCGGAGTACCGCTCAAAGGAAAAACTCACCGCGGCCGAAGAGAAGTCGCGTGACCTTAAACTCAAGGCATCCGCCTATGTCAACGACATCGTAACCGATGCCGAGTACAGAATCGGCAAGAGCTATGCCGAGATTAAAGAACTCCAGAAGACAATGAACTCCGCTTCCAGGAAGTCGAACAAGACCCAGAAGCAGAGAACTCAGGCGCAGCCTCAGAAGAAAAAGAGGGAATCCGCTTTTGACCCCGAGCCGCGCGTCATACATCACCCGTCGGTAATCGACATACCTCTCGAGGATGAGTACGAGGATTACAGCTCGCCTTTCGCGGACGATCCTCCGCTCCACGAGAAATCAAATTACAACATAGAACTTTGATTACGAATTATGAGACTTGACAGACTTATTTCCTCCCAGGGAAGGTATTCCCGAAACGAAGTGAAAAAGCTGATCAGGGACGGTCTTGTAACGGTAAACGGAGAAAAAGCCGCAACCTCTGACATACAGGTGGATCCTGCCGTGTCAGAGGTTGTTATAGCAGGGGAACCGTTTATCTACAGGGAGCATATCTACCTCATGCTCAACAAGCCCGAAGGGGTTGTCAGCGCGACTGACGACCGGCTTCACAGGACCGTGCTTGACCTGGTTCCGCCCGAGTTTTCCCGCCCGGGCCTGTTCCCCGCCGGCCGTCTGGACGCTGACACCACAGGCTTTGTGCTCATCACCGATGACGGTGATTTCGCACACCGGATTCTCTCGCCGAAGAATCATGTCGAGAAGACCTACATCGCCGAGCTGGCAGATCCGATAACCGATGAGGATGTCGGAAAACTGGAGGAAGGTATAGTCCTGAAGGACGGCTTTGAGTGCCTTCCGTCAAAAATCAGGGTCCTGGATGATAAAAAAATAGAGATAAAAATATGTGAGGGAAAATACCACCAGATAAAGCGTATGCTGGCCGCGACAGGGAACAGGGTTTTGGTGCTTAAACGGACCCAAATAGGGGGTCTACCACTAGATATAGACCTTTTACCCGGAAAATGTCGTGAAATTACACAAGAGGAATTGGGTGTAATAACTACCTAAAAACGACCCTTAGTTTTATGCGAAATACACTAACGGGTCGTTTTTTGTTGTGCATTTTTATGAAAAAGGTTGTAAAAAATGTTGCGTATTAACAAATCCTTGTGTATAATGTATAAAGCGTTATTTATTCAATTTGCACAAAGGGGCTCAGTTTATGTCTAACAGATTATTCCAGGGAGTAATTCACCAGATGCGCGACGCCATCGACCGCACCGTGGGCGTGGTTGACGAGACCGGCTCTGTGATTTCCTGCAGCGAACTTGAAAGAATAGGAGAACAGGTAGGAGTCAATGTGGCGGATATCTTCTCGACAAACGAGACCATCTGCCTTGACGGTGTGACATATCTCACCTTCGGCTCACACCTTCGCCATGAGTATGCGGTATTTGTAACAGGGGATGACGACCTCGCTGAAAAATATGCCCGCATTCTCTCTGTATCCCTCTCGAGCATCAAGCAGTTCTATGACGAGAAATATGACAGGAGCAACTTCATTAAGAATGTTATCCTCGATAACATCCTTCCGGGCGACATCTTCGTCAAGGCCCGCGAGCTCCGCTTCAACAACGACGCCACCCGCGTAGTCCTCCTCATCAGAATCAAGGGACACGAGGACGCATCGGTATTTGACGTAATTCAGAATCTCTTCCCGGACAAGACAAAGGACTTCGTTATCAACATCAACGAGACCGACATCGCCCTTGTCAAGGAAGTTCGCAACAACATAGAGCCGAAGGATCTCGAAAAGCTCGCTCACTCTATCTGTGACGCTCTTAACACTGAGTTTTACAATAATGCCCTTGTCGGCATAGGCACATCGGTCGTCGGTATCCGCGACCTCTCCCGTTCGCTTAAAGAGGCTCAGGTAGCTCTTGAAGTAGGCAAGGTGTTTGACACGGAGAAGAACATCGTAAGTTACGACAATCTCGGTATCGCCCGCCTCATCTATCAGCTTCCCACAACCCTCTGTGAGATGTTCCTCCACGAGGTCTTCAAGCGCGGTTCAATCGAGAACCTCGACCAGGAGACACTCTTCACCATCCAGAAGTTCTTCGAGAACAACCTCAACGTCTCCGAAACTTCCAGAAAACTCTTCGTTCACAGGAACACTCTCGTCTACAGACTTGAGAAAATCAAGAAGTTTACGGGCCTTGATCTGAGAGAGTTTGATGACGCCATCGTCTTCAAAGTAGCCCTCATGGTTAAGAAATATCTCGATTCAAGCCCTACGAAGTTCTAATTAAGCACTAAATCTTGTGCCCTGTTTTGTGCAATACCACGAAATTTTGATTTCCGGTTACAAATGGGTTACAAACACATTATTATATGGTATACTAAAGACTGTATAGGTATGTTTATACTTATACAGTCTTTTTAATTATATTTTGAGGAGACCGCAAACGTGATAGAATTCAAAAACGTTTACAAGAAATACGACAGCGGTACAGAGGCGCTGAAGAACATCAACCTGCGTATTGAGCGCGGGGAGTTCGTCTTCATAGTCGGCGCATCAGGTTCCGGTAAAAGTACATTTCTTAAAACAATAATGCGTGAAGAGGTGCCGACCTCCGGTACCATCATGATAAATAACTATGACCTCACAAGGATGACGGACAAGGAAATCCCTTACTTCCGTCGTACCATGGGCATCGTTTTCCAGGACTTCCGTCTCATTCAGACGATGAACGTATATGACAATGTAGCGTTCGCCATGCGCGTTATAGGCGCGAATGAGAAGGAGATAAAGAAGCGCGTGCCTTACGTGCTCAGCCTTGTAGGCCTTCAGAGCAAGGCGCGCTCCATGCCGAATGAAATCTCCGGCGGTGAGCAGCAGCGCGTGGCCCTCGCCCGTGCGCTCGTCAACAACGCGAACACAATCATCGCGGACGAGCCGACAGGTAACATCGACCCCGAGATGTCGTATGAGATTGTGGACCTCTTAAACCGCATCAATGAAAACGGCACTACGGTCATCATGGTTACTCACGAGCACGAACTCGTAAAGAAGTTCAACCACAGAATAGTTGTCATCGACCACGGCTCGGTCATCTCAGACACGGGCAGGGGCGGACAGCTCACATATGACGAGACAACAGGCTATAAGACACTTCGTCCTGAGGCTGAGGATGTTCCCGAAGTCACAATAGACGAATTCATAGAGGAAGCAATAGCCGAAGAGGCTGCTTTCGAGGAGCCTGCGGCACCGGAGCCGGCAGCGGTTGCCGAACCGGTCGCGGCCCCGATCCCCGAGCCGGTCGCAGCACCCGCTCCCGAACCTGTCGCGGAGCCCGCTTCGGATGTATCACCCGTGGCCGGTCCCGACCAGACAATGTATATTGAGCAGATAGCGGCTCTGGAAGCCGCCGCGAAGATTCGCGAGGCCATGGCCGAGCCGCAGATGGGCGGCCCGCTGCAGGCGGCCTCCGACGCGCTCTCACCGGAGGAACAGATAAACGTCTTTGCCAGCATTGACGGTGTTGATTACTCCAAGTACTTTGAAAATTCAGAGGATGAGGAGGATGATGACTGATGGCTAAAACGAAACATAAGGCGTCCTTTAACCTGGGCTATCTCACCAAAGAGGGCGTACGCAATGTCCGCTCCAACAAGCTCATGTCACTGGCTTCAATAGCCGTTCTGACTTCCTGCCTTGTTCTCATAGGCGTGGCTGTAATGCTTTTCATCAACATAGATGCCATGCTTGAAAACGTTGAGGACCAGAACGTCATCATGGTTTACCTGAATGACGGTCTGAACGAGGATCAGATAAACAAGGCCGGCCAGGACATCAGAATGATCCCGAACGTAGGCGCGGCCGACTTTGTCTCAAAGGATGAGGCATATAAAGCTCAGCTCGAGCAGATGGGTGAGGACGCTCTCCTTCTTGAGGGTCTCGACACAAACCCGATGCCCGATGCCTACAAGGTCACACTCTCCGAACTCTCGGACTACGACAATGTACTGAAGATGCTCGGCACGGTTGAAAACGTACTCAGCGTACGCGGCAACAGTGACCTCGCGGGTCAGGTGAGAGAGGTGCGCACGGGCGTTACCTACATCGCCCTCGGCATAATCGTGCTCCTGCTCGCGGTAAGCCTTTTCATAATCGCGAACACCGTTCGTGTAACAATGTATAACAGAAGACTCGAGATAAGCATCATGAAGGCGGTAGGCGCTACAAACTGGTTTGTCCGCTGGCCCTTCATCATCGAGGGTATCTTAATCGGCATACTCGCCGGCATTGTTTCCCTCGGACTTGTATTCGGTCTTTATCAGCTCGCAGTTAAATCATTCGGTTCAATCTTTTCCCTTTTCGGAACGGCAACCATCTCGTTCCTTCCGTATGCACTGCCGATGCTCGGCGCCTTCATAGTAATAGGCGTGGGAGCGGGCGTATTCGGAAGTATCTTCTCGATGGGACGTTACCTTAAGGAACACGGAGGCTCAGTGGTATCAAATGACAATGAGTAAGAGAATCGTATCGCTTTTCCTGGCGCTCCTGTTTTGCTTAGCGCTTGTCACTCCCGCATTCGCGGCAGGTGACAAGGTCGCCGAGGATGACCCTCGCATCATTGAGATGAAGAGCAAGATAGAAGGCTTGAAGCGTGAAGCCGCCGAAGCCAAGCAGAAGCGACAGGATCTGGAAGGACAGATCAACGAGGCACGGGCGTCCGCCATGGAAGTCCAGTCCCAGGTCAATGCCCTCCAGGCAGAGATAAACGCCTATCAGGCGGAAATAAACGCGCTCAACACTCAGATAGGTCTCATTCAGCAGCAACTCGACGAGAACGAGGAGGCAATGGAGGATCAGAAACTCCAGATTGAGGCCACGCGTGAGCTGCTGGGTCAGCGTCTTCGCGCCATGTACATGGCCGGAAATGTATCTACAATAGAAATAGTTTTTGAGGCAGACAGCTTTGAAAACCTTCTCAACAGAATAGAGCTTGTCACGCGCATAACCAAGCATGACCAGCAGATAATTACAGACCTCAAGAACGACATAAAGGAACTCGAGGCCCTTCAGGTAAAACTTGAGGAGGACAGAGTTGACCTTCAGGCGTCCAAGGATGAGGTGGTAGCTTCCCAGGCCGAAATAAAAGAGGCCAAGAAGTCGGTCGATGCAAAACTCGCCGTACTCGAAGCCTACCTTGCGAAACTCAATCGTGAGGACGCACAGCTTAAGGAGATAGAGGCTCAGGCAGAGGCACAGAAGGCCGCATACGCAGCCACCATCTATGCCATGATAAACGGCACCGCTTCCGAAGGTGACGGTTCCGCAAACCTCATCTGTCCCGTACCTTACGGCAGTGCTTATATCTCTTCCTCGTACGGACCGAGATCACTCGGCTCCAAGACCTCGTTCCACTATGGTCTTGACATCTCAATGCCGGGCGCCATGGATATGGATAAACGAATTGTCGCTGCGGGAGCGGGCACGGTCCTCATCTCCAGCAACGGCTGTTCGCACAACTATAAGAAATACAGCAGCTGCGGCTGCAACGGCGGTTACGGCAACTACTGCGTAATCGACCACGGCAACGGTGTTATAGCATTCTATGCCCACCTTACAACCTCATATGTCTCAGCGGGACAGGTTGTAAACCAGGGCGACACGATAGGCATCATGGGCTGTACCGGTTATTCGACCGGTGCGCATCTCCACTTCGAGATAAGAACAAATCTCGCGGGTGCGAGAAGTGCGACTAACGTCAACCCCGCAAACTATATTCACGTACCTTAACCTCTACGGACAGGAGATTAAACTTTCATGAGTAAGAAAATTCCGGTAGGAACTGCCCTCGCCATACTTTTCGTCGTCATGGCCGCCACAATAGCCATAACAATGAAAATATCGATGGGCGTTTACAACCACCTTATCAGCGACCTCTCTGAGCGCTCTGCGATGTATGACGGTATCGCAGAAGTTGACAAGCTCACACGCGAGAAGTTCAACGGCACCATAGACTCCGAAAACGTCTACTCGGGCCTTGCCGCGGGCTTCGTCGACGGTCTCGGCGATCCGGCCTCATTCTATCTGACGCCGGCGGAGTACGAGGTCTACAACAACAAACTCCTCGGTAAGATGAGCGGAACCGGTCTGACCGCCGCCTACAATACCGAGACCAATCAGCTTCTTGTCACCTCCGTTGCGAAGAACTCGCCCGCGGAGGCCTCCGGCATTGCCGTCGGCGATGTCATCACCAAGATTGCCGATATCGATGTGGACTTTGAAAACTACGCCGAACTCGCGTCAAACCTTGAGGGACAGAAGCTCTCAAATGTCAACGTAACATATTCCCATGAGGGAAAATCAAATACCGTAAACCTCGTCATGGGTTACAGTCTCCAATCCGTAACATACAGAAACGTCGGTACCATAGGTATCATCTCAATCACAGGTTTCTATGAGAATGCCATCAATCAGTTCAAGGATGCCATCAAGGCTCTCACTGAGGCAGGCTGCAAGTCTCTCATAATAGATGTAAGAAACTGCGATGAGGGTACCATAGAATACGCGACAAAGGTACTCGATATTCTCGTACCCGTCGCGACAGAGGGCACGGCCGCCATGGCGACTGTTGTCAACGCTGAAGGAAAGACAATAAAGACTTTCCCTTCAGATTCCGAAAGTGTCTCAATGCCCATGCTCGTGCTTGTAAACGGCGGTACGAAGGGCCCTGCAGAGCTCTTTGCCTGCGACCTTCGTGACTTCGGTAAGGCACAGCTTATAGGCACCAAGACAAAGGGTGTCTGCACAATGCAGCAGCTCTTCCGCCTCTCAAACGGCGGTGCAGTAGTACTCACGGTTGCCAATGTTCTTCCTTACACAAGTGAAGGAATCAACGGCACCGGCGTCGCTCCTGATTACATCGTAAAACTCACGGCTGAGCAGACTGCGCAGATCGGCATCATGTCTGACGCCGACGATCCGCAGATGCAGCAGGCCTTCACCCTCCTCGCCGGAGACTCCGCCGAAGGTGCCGATGGCTACGAAGGTTAATGAAAAAAGCATTATTGATTTAAAACGCGCATTAATATATTATTAAGTTGAATATTACCTTTTCCGAAGGAGGAATGGGCATGAAATACGGAAAGAGATTGCTGGCTGTCATGATGGTTCTCGTCATGGTACTCACAATCGTTCCTCTGACCACGTTCGCTTTTGCGGCTGCTTTGCCCGGAGGCGGCACATCGGCAGATCCCTATCAGATAGCGACTTATGCCGAACTCAAGGCTTTCCTTGAAGGTTTGGGTGACGACGGCTATCCTGCCGACGCTTACTACAAACTCATGAACGACATAGATCCGCTTCATGACTGGGTGTTCGCAAGTGAGGCAAATCAGCTCAAGGCTGCCAAAGACCTAGGCATGAGCCCTGTTGTCACACCTGCGACCTATGTTGAGGCAACAAATGAGGAGAGAACAAATGACACGCCTATCTATTCCAGGGACGGCGATGTTTACACCCTCTATGAAGGCGCCAGAGATACTGATACCATCCCTGACATTACCATCTATTGGGTAAAAACTTCTGAAGCTACAAGCACTGACGTTCCTCTTTCAGAGGCTCAGTTTGCTGCCCTTACAGCTGACGAGAAATCTGCACTCATCAGTGCCAATGATGATGCAGCTCCCGTTATCCAGCCTAAGAACGCTGAGTTCCTCGGAACATTCGATGGTAACAATATGACCATCAAAGGCCTCCACATTCAGACAAATGCTACAGAGGCCGGTATGTTCCTGAATATTTCTGTTAAAAAAGGTGATGAAGACAACTCTGTTAAAATCGGTACGGTAAAAGATTTAACGGTAGACGACACTTCAATCATCGGTTTAGTCACTGCTAACAATGCGGATGGTGCTTCCATAGGAACCGTCGCCGGAACAAACACCGGTATTATTCAGAACGTAACTTCTAACGCTACGATTAACGTTATGGTAAAACTTCCGATAATCTTTGCATATACCGGAGGTGTTGTTGGTAGAAATAGCGGTGATGATCAAGGTGCGGCGATTACAGATTGTGCCTTTGGCGGCACAATTAATTTTGTTGTCGCGGATGCAACATTTGACGGAACACCGAATCTCGGCAATATTGACTTCTCGTCAATATCAATCGGTGGTATCGCAGGTGGTTCTGAGACAGCTATTACAGGTACTTTTTCCGGTACAATTAACACCAACTTTGTTGGTGGCATAAATGAAGAAATCAATAAGATTTATGCGGGAGACATTATTTTCCCCGGCGATAAAACTGAAGGTAATGATTTAACACCCAATTTGGATGCTTCTGTCAAGAGAGTAAGCAGCGTGGATGCTGCAACGTGGTTTGACAGCGAAGGAGGAGAGATAACCAAGGGCGCACTAGACGACAGCGGTTATCAGTTCATCAAGCAGACGAAGGACGGAAAGAACAACTATTACATCAGACAGTTGGTATGTGCGCACAATAATGCGACATATGTTGATCCTGTTCCTTCAACTTGTAAAGACCAGGGTAATGTCGGTTACTGGACATGCCCTGATTGCGAAAAGAAATTCCTTATCGATCCCAGAGGTAATACGGAAGTTGAATCCTGCAGAGAGAGAGATACAAAAGCCCCGCTCAGCAAAACTCATCCTGATGCGGTTCATCATGATGCAGTAGAAGCCACCTGTGAAGCACCGGGCAATAAGGAATACTGGCTGTGCCCGACATGTGGAAAATACTTCCTTTCTGATCCGACTGCTACCGAAGGTGTCAACGGCTCAACCAATGAAAACAGCGTCATAATTAAGCAAAAGGCTCATTCATATGGCGCATGGGAACAGCATAATGATAAGCAGCATAAACATACATGTACGGTGTGCGGAAATGTTGCTTACGAGAACCATAAGTTTAAAAATACAGTGACACCGGCCACAACTGAGGCGCAGGGTTATACAACACATACTTGTTCGGTTTGTGGCTATAGTTATAAAGATAACTACACCCCTGTTAAGCCGTCTTCCGTTGTTGTAAAGAATGGCAGCGATTATCAAAAGAAAAATGACGGTTATCTTGTTACAAGTCTTCCTAAAACAAAGGCAGGAATAACTGTCAGTGAGTTTAAGTCAAATCTTACAACATATGAATATACTGTCCGTGATTCAAGCGGAAAAGAAGTTACAAGCGGAAATATAATGACCGGTTACACGGTTGAGGTTAAGGGACATCCTAACACAAAACTTATAATTGCTGTTAAGGGTGATCCAAACAAGGATGGTAAGATTTCTGT
>JAEEGJ010008392.1_pt1 | contig 28509 bp, 26 predicted proteins | sample 8958761 | NCBI WGS metagenome assembly JAEEGJ01 (sample SAMN16246546, study PRJNA631951) | gut metagenome | biome: gut microbiome; feature: rumen; material: RS-attached | host: Bos | place: Iran: Karaj | collected 2018-10
TGTTGGAATCATGGCAAATTTCGCATAGAAGCGCGAGTCCTGCTCATCCTGCGAAGAGTGCATCGACGGATCGTCGGCCACAAGCACCACCAGTCCGCCGTTCGTACCTGTCATCGCAGAATTCACGAACGGATCGGCACAGACATTCAGTCCCACATGTTTCATACACACCAGAGCCCTCTTGCCCATATACGACATACCGAGAGCTGCCTCCATAGCTGTCTTCTCGTTGGTAGACCAGCGACGATGGATGTTGCGCTCCTTGGCAACAGGCGAGTCCTGGATATACTCCGTAATCTCCGTAGAAGGAGTGCCGGGATAAGCATAGACACCACTCAAGCCTGCATCAATAGCGCCCTGAGCGATAGCCTCGTCACCCAATAACAGTTTCTTCATTTCTTCACAAATTTACAAAATTACACAAATTTGCGTGCAAAGATACACAAAAGAAACGAGAAACCAAAAATAAGTGGCACTTATTTCTCGGTAAGTGCCACTTAATTGACAATAAGTACTGCTTATTTCAGAAAGAGTAGCCCAGCGTGAGCAATACCTGCTGGCGATTGTTCTTCACCTCCTGATCGAAGGGCAGGTTGTCGTTGCCGCTGCCAGCGAAGGGCAGGAACTGACCTTTCTTCGTCTGATACTGATAAGCCATATCTACCTTGAAGTGGTCGAATGTGAAACCTACACCAGCTGTAATACGGTGGGTAGCCTTCCAGTTGACGTAATTAGTCTCTGAAGAGTAGTAGTTACCCAGCGACCAGACATCCACACCACGATAGGCATCCTGCTTGTACATGGGCGATACGAAGTTGTAGCCCAGACGGAGAGACATGATCGGCATGGGCTTGAACTCAGCACCGACCTTCACGGTATGTACGCCCTTGAGGGTCTGCTTGATGTGGTCGTTCATCTCCTTATCTCTATCAGTCTTTGTGTAATAGGTGTCGTAATACCAGTCGTAGCCCTCGCCCCTCTTGATACGGGCATCGGTAGCACCATAGTCGCTAAACTCATAGGTAGCACCCAGCGCCAGATTGGTGCCGATGGTATGTCCAAGGCTGACACCGAACTTCCAAGGAGTACGGAACTCATACTTCAGTTCGTCGTGACGGGGATTCTCATCAGCAAAATACTGACCATTCAGACGCAGACCTGTCTTATTGACAGAACGCAGGTCGTAGAAGATGGGCGAGTTGATGTAGAGTCCGAAGCGGAAAGGTGAGCTTTCGATAGGACGGATGACAGCACCTAACTTCACCTCGTAGCCTGAACCGTCGATATCGCGCGAGTCTTCGAGCTCAGCTGTGCGCAGAATTTCTGGTATATTCCCTTGACCATCAGGTCTTACGTTCTCAAAATAGTTGCTATAGCCGCGATAGTGCACATCGTGGATACCCACCGTTACACCCAGATAGACGCGATCGTTGATATTACCGCTGATATTGAGGTCGAATTCGCTGATATAACCCTTGTTGCCACGATTGAAGGTGTAGTTGTCGCCATCGAAGCGATAGGCATCTTTATTAAACGAGCCATCTTTGAGGATCAGGTTCGTGTCGTAAAGGCCCTCGTGATAGAGCACATCCACCTGATTATAGGTCAAGTCGTCGCTGCTCTTAATCACACCCTCAGCGAACTTATCCAGCGTCAGCTTGCTCTGCGAAGCACCGTCGAGACGATCTGTCACCGACAGAATCTGGTTGAAGTTGCGACTCTTGTGATAGTTGAACGCAAAGTTCAGGAAGCTGGTGCGACTCAGACGGTTAGAGAACACGAAACCAGCCTGATCGAAACTGACATTAGTCTTATTGGCAGGTCCCCAACTCGATACATCGCCCTGAGTAACGATACCCAGCGATGCTGCGACATAGCTACGACGGAAAAGGCCGATAGCAGCAGGGTTGGTGGAAATTGTCGAGATGTCAGCACCCAGAGCCTCCATCGCACCACCCATACCCACGTAACGGGCAGTACCATTCAGATCCTGAGTAGACACTTCTGCCACTTCATATGTCTCCTGTGCAGCTACCGGCATTACTGTTGCCAAGGCGATTGCTGCAAATAAAAACTTCTTCATCATATCTGTAAATCTATAAACTCTTAACTGTAAACCGTAAACTGTAAACCGTAAACTATAAACCGTAAACTATCTATGGCGTCCGAATCCGCCGCCTCCTGAGCGACCACCTCCGCCGCCTCCACCGAAGGAGCCTCCACCACGTGATCCGCCTCCGCCAAAGGAGCCGCCACCACGAGAGGCGCCGAAGGAACCGTTGCTGCTACTTGGCATTCTGCTCGACGATGAGCTGGGTCTGCCAGAACCATAGCTGGCTCCAAAGGATCCACGACCTACTGTACGACGGTCGCCTGATCCGAAGCCGGAGCGACCAGAACCAAATGACCTGCGTGGAGAGTGATAGCGAGGCGAACGATAGGTTGTGTAGCTGCCACCATAATATATTGGGTAGCTGCGATAGGCGTAATACGGATAGCCGTAATAGCCATAGTACCAGGGATCGTACCAGCCTCTATACCAAGGGCCATACCAGCCAGTATACCAGCCTCTGTACCAGCCACCATACCAATAAGGATAGTACCAGGGATCATACCAGTCGTAATAGCTATAGTACCAAGGAGAATGCCAGCCCCAGTCGTTAACGCCTTTGCGATAGCCAGCCCAGAACGCCTCATTATCCGTCAGGACGTAATCATCGAAGCGTGTCATCTTCTTCGTCAGCTCGAAATCACCGTTCTTCAGCGAATCAGGATAGACTCCCTTCTGGCCGTTGAAATCGATAACATCAACTTTCGAAGAGTCGCCTGCGATCTCCGTGTATGAACTCTTCATACGACGATTGTACTCGTCGACAGAACGGTTACTGCCTTCGTAATAGGTATCCTTGGGCAGACCGTAGTTATCTGTCACCACCTCTACACTCGCCTTCTTCTTGGGTACGAAATAGAGATCATCGTCCTGAGCCATCATTGATAATGGCATGAAGGCAAGAAGGTAAAATAGCATCTTCTTCATATTCAATCCTCCCAAATCTTTATTTTTTTATTTACTTTTTTTACTTGATATAGTTTCACGATGCAAAAATACAACGAAATTTAGTGCAAATTTAGGGAAAAACCCTAACTTATGATAGGATTTTCCCTATTTTTTGTAATTTTGCCTCAAAAATTAACATCATTATGAAATATTTCGAAGTAGAATTCACCATTTTGCCCTTCTCCACAGACGCAGCAGACCTGCTTGCGGCTATTGCTGGAGAGGCAGGTTTTGAGACATTTGAAGAGACCAGTACTGGATTGATGGGGTACATCCAACAAGACCTTTTGGACGTCAGCACCCTGCAAACTTCGCTGAACGATTTCCCATTCGAGGGCATCTCGATCAGCTATGACATCCGCCCTGCAGAAGACCGCGACTGGAATGAGCAATGGGAGCAAGAGGGTTTTGAGCCGATAGTTGTTAAATGTGGAATGAGGAATGTGGAAGGTGGAATGAGGAATGTGGAAGGTGGAATGAGGAATGTGGAAGGTGGAATGAGGAATGTGGAAGGTGGAATGTGGAGTGAGGAATGTCCTGTGATTGTGATTCATGATGGAAGGCATCTGCCTGAAGCAATGCCTACAGGCGCCATCCCCATCGAGATTGATGCGAAGCTCGCCTTTGGCACAGGCACCCACGAGACCACCCGCATGATCTGCTCAGAACTAATCTCATTCCACATTCCACATTCCACATTCCACAAGATTCGCGTCCTCGACTGCGGTACGGGTACTGGCATCCTATCCATCTGTGCCCTGAAGCTTGGGGCTGCTGAGGCCATTGGCTATGACATCGACGAGTGGAGCGTAGACAATGCCCGCCATAATGCCGTCATCAATCAGGTTGACGACCGATTTACATCATTGCAGGGCGATGCCTCTATATTAAATAAGGTGGAAGGAAGTTTCAATCTCGTGCTGGCCAATATCAACCGAAATATCCTGCTCGCTGATATGGAGAGTTTCCGAGGGAAGATGGCACCAGACGCCAGTCTGATCCTCAGCGGATTCTATACAAAAGACTGTGAGATGCTGATCGAAAAAGCCAAGACGCTGGGGCTGAAGCTGACGAAACAAAAAGAAGACCAGAACTGGGCTTGTCTGGTCTTCTCGTTGTGATTAAGCGTTGCGAAGCTGACGGATCAGATCTTTCTGATGCTCTGTCAAGTTTGTAGGCAACTTTACCTGATAGGTGATAATCAGATCACCGAAGGTACCGTCGCCCCTGTCGTAGCCTTTGCCTCGCAGACGTACTTTCGTACCTGGCTGCGTCTCAGGCTTGATCTTCATCTTCACCTTCTGACCGTTTGACAAGGTAATAATCACCTCGCCACCCAGCAGAGCCGTGTAGAGGTCGATAGAGACATTGGCGTTCATCTCGCCTGAGTTCGTACGTGTTTCATGTCCGAAACCCGATCTGCCTGATGAGAATCCCTGGAAGCCTCCAAAGCCCCCACCCTGACGACCTTTACGACCAAACAGGTCTTCGAAGAACGAGCTGAAGCCGCCACCATTCGTAAAGCCAGAGAAGTCGAAGCCACCGAAAGGATTACCGCCACCAGCGCCTCCACCGCCAAAGCCGCCAAACTGATCAGCCTGTTTCCATTGCTCACCATATTGGTCATATTTCTTGCGTTTCTCGGGGTCGCCAATCACATCATAGGCTTCCTGCAAGGCCTGGAACTTGGCCTGAGCCTTGGGGTCGTCAGGATGCAAATCGGGATGGAACTGCTTGGCCCGCTTGAGGTAGGCCTTCTTGACGTCCTTCTGGGGAATCGTCTTATCTACTCCTAAAATCTTGTAATAATCAATAAATGCCATAATCTTTATCCTCCTTTTCTTATTCTTTTTTCTGACAATCCAGCAAAAAGTGTGCCGAACTCATCATAAAAATAATTTTCTGAGGATTTGGTCGTATCATTTTAATTTCGTATCTTTGCAGCCAATATAGATTAAAAACTTAATATGAAGAAGATACTCTTACTGTCAATCATTACCTTCGGTATGCTACTGAACACTTATGCCAAGCCAGCTTCGAAGACCGTACGTCTGAAAGTCATTGAGACCAGTGATGTACACGGGCATTTCTTTCCATACGACTTCATGGAAAAGAAGCCTATTAAAGGTACACTTGTACGAGCGAACACTTACATCAACAAGCAGCGACAGCAGTATGGCGACAACTTCCTGCTGATTGACAATGGTGACATCCTTCAGGGCCAGCCTTGCGTCTACTGGTCGAATTACGTGATGCCTGAGGATGAGAATCTCGCAGCTTCTGTCATCAATTATATGAAGTACGACGCAGAGACCGTTGGCAACCACGATATCGAACCAGGCCATAAGGTTTATGACAAGTGGATCCGTGAGGTGCGCTGTCCGTTGCTGGGTGCAAATATCGTCAAGGAAGAATACAAGAATGCAGACGCTGCTCACCCTGATCATATCTATCATGGGCTTCACCCCTACTCTGTCCACTATAAGGATGGCGTAAAGATCTGTGTCATCGGTATGATCACACCTGCTATCCCTAATTGGTTGAACAAATCCATCTGGAAAGGCATTGAGTTTGAGGAGATGGTAAGTTGCGCCAAGAAATGGGTGAAATACATACAGGAGACCGAGAAACCTGATCTGCTCTTCGGCTTGTTCCACTCTGGCAAAGACGGTGGCATCATCACAGAGGATTATGAAGAGAATGCTACTGCGGCTGTAGCTTACGAGGTTCCTGGTTTCGACATCATCTTCTTCGGGCACGATCATCAGGTACACAATGAGTGGATCACCAATAAAGAGGGCAAGCAGGTACTCCTCATCGACCCGTCGTGCTACGTGAAGAATGTGGCTGAAGCCGACATTGAACTCACTTACAAGAAAGGAAAGCTGACAAAGAAGAACATCAGCGGTAAGATTGTCAGCGTGCTCGATGAGGACATCGATCAGGAAATGCTCACACACTTCGCACCGAAAATCGAGGCTGTCAAGCAATACGTCGACCGCAAGATAGGCCGTTTCGAGAATCCTATCTACACCCGTGACAGCTTCTTTGGCAACTCCGCCTTTACCGATCTCATCCATAATCTGCAGCTGCAGATCTCGAAGGCCGACGTGTCGTTCAATGCCCCTCTGTCATTCAATTCTGTCATCAAGGCAGGCGATGTGACACAAGCCGATATGTTCAAGCTCTATCGTTTCGAGAATCTGCTGTTCGTTCTCCGTATGACTGGCGAAGAAATCCGCAAGCATCTGGAGTTCTCGTATGATATGTGGTGTAATACGATGACATCACCTGACGACCATGCGCTCCGACTCAACGATAACTCCAAAGAAGACCAGCAGCGCACAGGATTCCAGTATTACACATTCAACTTCGATTCAGCATCAGGCATTGACTACGAGGTAGACCTGACGAAACCCGATGGCGAGAAAGTCAGGATCCTGCAGATGTCGAATGGTGAGCCCTTCGACGAGCAGAAATGGTATAAGGTTGTCATGAACAGCTATCGTGCCAACGGTGGCGGAGAGTTGCTGACAAAGGGAGCCGGTATTCCTCAAGACTCGCTTGAAAGTCGTGTGCTCTTCCACACGGATATGGACCAGCGCCACTATCTGACTGAGGAAATCATGAAGATGGGCACCATCGATCCACAACCCAACAACAACTGGAAGTTTGTTCCTGAGGAATGGGCAAAGCCTGCTTTGGAACGTGACCGCAAACAACTGTTTGGCAAATGAAGACCTATTATTTCGTATTCTGCAAAGAAGACCTGTTGCTGGAAAAGACAGCCGACGGAGGCTATACCATCCCTTTGCAGGAAGAGCCCCCAATAGCAGAGAAACCTTGGACGCATATCATGAATATCACCCCGATGGAAGACGGTACTGAGGTGAGGACCTATCGGATAGACTCTCCCATTACCGACGATGAGCGCTACGAGATGTGCGGACTGCGCCAAAGCTACTATCATCTTCCGAAGAATCTGTATCTGAAGGCAGGCAAATGCCAGGAACTGCTGTATTGGGATCAGAACACGAAATACTGTGGCGTCTGTGGTGCTCCGATGCGTATGGATACCGATATCTCCAAAAAATGCACGGAATGCGGGAAGGAGATATGGCCACAGCTGGCAACGGCTGTCATCGTCTTGATTCACAAGGGTGATGAGGTGCTGCTGGTGCGTGCGAAGAACTTTAAGCGCGACTTCTTCGGACTTGTTGCAGGTTTCGTGGAAACAGGCGAGACGCTGGAAGAGGCTGTCGCCCGTGAGGCCTTAGAGGAAACAGGCATTACCATTACCAATATCCGCTATTTCGGCTCACAACCTTGGCCCTACCCGTGCGGACTGATGGTAGGTTTCAATGCAGATTACGTGTCAGGCGAAATCCATCTCCAGAAAAGCGAAATCGCCAAAGGCGGATGGTTCCGCAAAGACAACCTGCCGAATATCCCTGAAAAACTTTCGATAGCCAGAATGCTACTGGATGCCTGGATAGAGGAGAAATAAAATAAGGAGGACTCGAGCCCTCCTTATTTATTTTAATATTCTACAAGCTTCATCGCCATCTTACCGTGATAGTCGATCAACGACTCAACCAGATAACAGCTGGCACCGTCGGGGATACAGAGCGTAGCATTGAAATGCAGTCCTGCCGCATCGATATGGCTGAACTCCATATTTCCCAAGATGGCGTCTTCCAGGAAATCCTGAGGAACCTTCTGGGCGTACTGCTGCTTGCGGAAATCGCTCGAGTAAATCTGCTGAGCGCCCTTGAACACGCTGATATGCATGATGTTGTCGTAATAGACATTCTCCACCTCCAGACCATCATCATTAAAGGTACGGTGGGTGACCTTGTATTTCGTGGGGTTAATGGCAATATACCAATGATAGCGCTCACCATTATACGTCACGACAGAATCGGTCTTCACCTGATGCGTGTAATTCATGATTTTAGGCGTATCATGCACAAACTCTTTGTCAATATCAGGATCGTCGCTCTTCTTCAGTTTGATGATGTCACCATTCTGATTACGGAACCAGAAGAGATGTTCTGCTTGTTTTTCGATACCATACTTTGTACCTGAAGCCAATACCAGCGAGTCGCCAACTATCTTGAAATACGAAGGCATGCTTGTAGAGTCTGAGTAGTAGATGGTATCACCCTTTACCTTGAACGATACCTCCTCACTCTCAGAATCGAGCCACACGCCTTGCAACAACTTCTTGGCCTCAAGGCTCTCTGACTGATCAGAGCTATTACTCTGTTGACGAGAACATCCCGTCAACAGGGCTACAGCTGCCAGTATGGTCATCAGTTTCCTCATCATTTTCCTATGCAATGATACTCAAAGCCGTTCTCGTCAAGTTCCTCTGTATCAAATATATTACGACCGTCGATGACCAGCTTTTGCTTCATGGCTTTTCCGATGACGCCCCAGCCTGGCAAGCGGAATTCCTTCCACTCTGTCAGCAGCAGCAGCGCATCGGCATCGAGCACACAGTCATACATATCGCGACAATATGTCACCTTGTCTCCTATACGACGCTTACACTCATTCATCGCAATGGGGTCGTAAGCACGAACCTGACAGCCTGCATCCAGCAGTTTGCCAATCATGACAAGAGCCGTCGATTCGCGCATATCGTCAGTCTCAGGCTTGAACGAGAGTCCCCACATGGCAATGGTCTTACCCTTCAAGGCCTCCTCGCTACCGAATGCCTTCACCAGTTTCTCATAGAGCACGCTCTTCTGCTTCTCGTTCACACGCTCTACAGCTTTCAGCACTTCCATCGAATAACCGTTCTGGTCGGCAGTCTTGATAAGTGCCTTCACGTCCTTAGGGAAGCACGAGCCACCATATCCGCATCCTGCATACAGGAACTTGCGACCGATACGTGTGTCAGAGCCGATTCCCGCGCGTACCATATTTACATCTGCGCCAACTCGTTCACAGAGATTGGCGATATCATTCATAAACGAAATACGGGTGGCCAGCATCGAATTAGCTGCATATTTCGTCATCTCAGCAGAGGGGATATCCATGAAGATCACACGGAAGTTATTGATCAGGAAAGGCTTATAAAGCTTCGTCAGCACCTTCTTGGCGTGCTCACTCTCCACACCCACTACCACGCGATCGGGCGACATGAAGTCCTTGATGGCATTTCCTTCTTTGAGGAACTCTGGGTTCGATGCCACATCGAACTCTATGTTGACGCCACGCTTCTGCAGCTCGTCTTCGATGGTCTTCCTGACCTTCTTGGCCGTTCCAACAGGAACAGTAGACTTCGTGACGACCACCACATATTTCTTCAGATTCTCACCAATGGTCTTTGCCACCTGAAGCACATACTTCAGATCGGCACTTCCGTCCTCATCAGGAGGCGTACCTACAGCAGAGAACACAATCTCCACATCATCCAGAACGGAGGCGAGGTCGGTGGTGAACTTCAGACGACCTGCTGCCACATTCTTCCTGACAAGTTCGTCGAGTCCTGGTTCATATATGGGAATATCGCCGTTTTTCAAACGCTCGATCTTCTGTGTATCCACATCTACACAAGTAACGTTAGCACCCGTATCAGCAAAACACGTACCTGATACTAAGCCTACATAACCTGTTCCTACAATTGCTATATTCATCTCTTTAATAAGTTGTTAGTCAAACACTTCCGCATCTTTCAAGAACGGCTGCTTTAAATCCTTTTCACTCGTCTGAACCTTAGTCGGATCAATCGGCCACTCGAGCCCTAAGTCTGGATCATTCCAACGGATACCAGCCTCTGTACTAGGCGAATAAGGGTTGTCAACCTTATAAGTAAAAATGGCCTCTTCGCTCAGCACCAGGAAGCCGTGAGCAAAGCCACGAGGGATAAAGAACTGACGCTTATTGTCCTCGCTCAGCTCTACCATCACGTGCTTGCCGAAGGTCGGACTTGACTTGCGAATATCCACAGCCACATCGAGCACTTTACCTTTGATGACCCTCACCAGCTTAGCCTGAGAGGTCTCACCTTTCTGATAATGCAGGCCACGCAGGACACCAAACGAAGACTTGGATTCATTATCCTGAATGAAGTCAACCTTGCCTACATGCTCATTAAACTCAGCCTGCTTCCAGGCTTCCATAAAATAGCCACGCGTATCGAGGAAAACCTTGGGCTCGATGATGAAAACACCTTCTATTTCAGTCTTGATATATTCCATAAACTTGAAATTTTGTGCAAAGATAAAGCAAAAAATTCATATAATGAACATTTTAAGTTTCTTTTTATTTGTTTATTTCCAAAAAAAGGCGTAATTTTGCACTCGTGATTGAATTGGAAAGACATATTGAGATACTTCTGCTTAGCAACGACTGCGTCATTGTGCCCAATTTGGGAGGCTTTATGACGCATCATGTTCATGCAAAGTATGATGAGGAAGACGGTTATTTCCTCCCCCCTTTACGTACTCTTGGATTCAATCCCCAACTGACCATCAACGATTCTCTGCTGGCTTTATCCTATGTGGAGGCTTACGACATCAGCTACCCCGAGGCCTTGAAGCGCATCGAAGATGAGGTCAATGAGCTGAAACAGCGTATCCAGAACGATGGCTCATACGAGTTGAATGACATCGGAACGCTCTCGCTCAACGAAGACGGCAATTACATGTTCACCCCCTGCGAAGCTGGCATCCTGACTCCCAGTCTTTACGGACTCAGCTCGTATGAGATGAAATTATTAGACATTCCAGAGGTTCAACAACAGCAGGAAAGTGTTGAGAAAAAAGATGAAAAACCGTCAGCGAGTGTAATCCCGATGACAGCATCCGCAGAATACACTTCTTACGAGGACAATGAGGATGAGGAAGATAACGATTTCATCAAGATCAAATTCACCTGGGTACGTAACGCCATTGCCGTAGCAGCCGTCTTACTGGCCATCTTTGTATTGGCCCTTCCTACAGGCAAGACGGAGATGATGACGCGCACCATCAGCAATCTCAACAATACGATTCTTTTTGGCATGATGTCAAAAGACACAAACACAAGTACGATCGAGATCAAGAAACAGGATCTGGAGCACAAAGTGAATCGCGTGGATACCGTCATCAAGAAAACCGCTATCCCGCCACAACAGCCTCAGGCTAAGGCCGATTCCGTCAAGCAGAGTGGCTATTGCATCGTGCTGGCAAGTTATGTGACCAAGCAGAATGCTAAGATTTTCATTGAACAGCTGCAAGACAGAGGCTACCAGGATTCCAGAATATTCGTCAACAACAATATCACGCGAGTGGTCTATGGGCATTTCGACAATCAGAACGATGCCTATAACACCCTGAGGGACATCCACAAGCACAAAGACTTGTCAGAAGCGTGGGTCTACAAAATTAATTGACATGAAACGAGTTCGTTGCCCGAAATGTGACCAGTACATAACTTTTGACGAGACGAAATACGAAGCAGGTCAGTCATTAGTGTTCAAATGCCCGGATTGTGGCAAAGAGTTCGGCATCCGTATTGGTGTCAGCAAACTCCGTGAGCGTCAGAAAGACGAGAATCCCGACGAGCAGGCCAATGAGGAAGGCTGCGGGTCTATCGTGGTCATCGAGAACGTTTTCCACTTCAAACAAGTCATCCCCCTGCGTATGGGCGATAACATCATCGGTCGCTATCAGAAGGGCAATTCAGCCAACTGCACCTTCGAGACCGTTGACCCCAGCGTCGACCTGAATCACTGTACGATTACTGTCAGCCGCGACAAACGAGGTGCCCTTCGCTACACCCTGAAAGACAACAACAGCAACACAGGCACTTTCGTCGACAATGTCGAACTCAATCCTCGCGAACGTCGCATTATCGAAGACGGCACCCTTTTCACCCTCGGAGCCACCAGCATTATCCTCCGCACATCCAGCGAGGATTAGTGTTCCCATCCCGGGTCTGACCCCAGTGCAAAGGGAAAATAGTGGATTCAGTTATTTCAGTTTTCAGTTTAAATATTGCATAGGGGGAGGGCTCTGTATTAAAAGGAAGATATTATTTATTATTATATATAATTTTTATATTATTATAATAATATAAAAATCTAAAGAGAGAACTATCAGGTAGGCACCACACAAAAATAAAACTGAAATCTGAAATCTGAATCCACTTTGAATATCGTCTTTTCAAATAGTGCTATTTTTAGTGTCATTTTTCGATTATTATTTGGAAGACATTGGAAATATTCGTACCTTTGCACTGTCAACGAAAAAAGACGAAATTTGCGGCCTAACTGGGCAACAAAAATTACCAAGCGCGCAGGCAACTGTTTCCTAGTAAATCCGCAAAACAGAGTCTCATCGGCGACAAATAAAATTATCGTACAATCCATTAAAGTATAACCATTAAAATTAGAATTGAAAGATGACATTGAAAGTAAAGGCAGTTGAAGACTGGATCAGCGAGGCAGCTCTCCACTCGGGCGTGAATCAGGGTGTAACGGAGGCTTTTTCGAATAAAAATACATAATTTCTGAAGAAATTAAGCGGAAATTTACGATTTCTTGGAAATATGGCTTGCGTTAGAGTTTTTTTTTGTAACTTTGCGCCTTGAAATTTAAGTTGACGGTTTACAGTATACGGTTTACAGTTTAGAGATTTATAGAATATATGACAACAGCAATTTTGCTTCTACATTGCCCTGATCAGCAGGGTATCATTTCGGAAGTTACGAAATTTATTACGGATAATAAAGGAAACATCGTCTATCTCGACCAGTATGTGGACAAGGTGGAGGGCATGTTTTTCATGAGAATAGAATGGGAGCTCGAAGGATTCCTCATTCCTCGCGACAAGCTTTACGACTACATCACGACGCTCTATGCACAGCGTTACAAGATGAAGTTCAGCCTGTATTACAGCGACAAGCGCCCGAGGATGGCGATCTTCGTGTCGAAGATGAGCCACTGCCTGTACGACCTGCTGGCTCGCTGGAAGGCAGGAGAGTTCCAGTGCGACATCCCCTGCATCGTGTCCAACCATGAGGATCTGCGCTATGTCGCTGACCAGTTCGGCATCCCCTATTACGTCTGGAGCATCAACAAAGACCACTCGAACAAGGCTGAAGTGGAGAAGGCTGAGATGGACTTGCTGAAGAAGGAGGATATCTCGTTCATCGTTCTGGCCCGCTACATGCAGATTATCTCCGACGAGATGATTGCCGAGTATCCGCATCACATCATCAACATCCACCACTCGTTCCTGCCCGCCTTTATCGGTGCCAAGCCCTATCACCAGGCTTACGAGCGCGGTGTGAAGATCATCGGAGCTACCAGCCACTACGTGACGGCCGATCTTGATGCAGGCCCCATCATCGAGCAGGATGTGACGCGAATCACGCACAAAGATACGCCTGAGAGTCTGGTGCTCAAAGGAAAGGATCTGGAGAAGATCGTGCTCTCGCATGCCGTATCGAAGCATATACAGCGCAAAATCCTCACTTATAAGAACAAAACGATTATTTTCTCATAATGAACGTAGCTATCGTAAAATATAACGCAGGCAACATCTACTCGGTGGTTAATGCGCTCCGACGGATGGGGATTGAGCCCACTCTGACTGATGATGCCGAGCTACTGACGAAAGCAGACAAGGTGCTGTTTCCTGGTCAGGGGCACGCCCGTGAGGCGATGGAGTATCTGAGAGCACGCAGGCTTGACGAGGTGATCCGCAGTCTCAAGCAGCCCGTCTTCGGAATCTGCGTCGGGCAGCAGTTGCTCTGCAAGCATTCTGAAGAAGGTGACGTTGACTGTATCGGTATCTTCGACGCTGAGGTGAAGCGGTTCCAGCCTGTACGCCATGAGGACAAAGTGCCCTGCATGGGATGGAATCGGATTGAAGTGAGGAGTGAGAAGTGTGGAGTGAGTCCGCTGATGGAGGGACTGGGGGAGAATCCTTATGTGTACTTCGTGCATTCCTATTACGTGCCTGTATGCGCTGAGACGATTGCGGTGGCCGACTATATCCTACCCTACTCTGCTTCGATGCACAAGGACAATTTCTACGCCTGCCAGTTCCATCCTGAAAAGAGTGGCGCGATAGGTGAACGAATACTCAAAAACTTTCTGGAGCTATGATAGAACTGATTCCCGCCATAGATATCATTAACGGTCAATGCGTACGTCTGACCAAGGGCGACTACGACCAGAAGACCGTCTACGGCAAACCGCTGGATATGGCCCTCGAGTTTGAGCGCATCGGCTACAAACGACTCCACGTGGTGGATCTGGATGGTGCAAAATCCAAACACATCGTGAACGATGCAGTCTTGCGCGAGATCACGTCGAGCACCAACCTCGTTGTGGACTTCGGTGGAGGCATCAAGACCGATGAGGACATCGAGAAAGCTTTTGCAGCCGGTGCCTCGATGGTGACCATCGGTTCGATCGCGGTGACGAATCCTGACCTCTTCATGGGGTGGCTGGAGCAGTATGGAACCGACCGCATGATCCTGGGTGCCGACGTCAGGCACGGGAAGATCAGCATCAACGGATGGAAAGAAGACTCTGCCGAGGACCTGTTGCCATTCCTGAAAAAATATGTAGATGCAGGCGTGCGTAACGTGCTCTGCACCGAGATTTCAAAAGACGGGACATTGACTGGTCCGGCTATCGAGCTGTATCAAGAGATCATGGATGCCTATCCGCAGCTGCATCTGATAGCCAGCGGCGGCGTATCCTCATTAAACGACATCATAGCCCTCAACGCGGCTGGCATTCCGGCTGTCGTCTTTGGAAAGGCTATCTACGAAGGAAAAATAAACTTGAATGAATTATGGGACTGGCAAAACGCATAATACCCTGCCTCGACGTGAAAGACGGTGAGACCGTCAAAGGCACCAACTTCATCAACCTGCGCTCGGCAGGCGACCCTGTGGAATTAGGCAAGGCCTATAGCGAGCAGGGAGCCGACGAACTGGTGTTCCTGGACATCACAGCATCGTTCGAAGGTCGCAAGACATTCACAGAGATGGTGACACGCGTGGCTCAGGAGATCAACATCCCTTTTACCGTCGGCGGCGGTATCAACGAGTTGGCCGACGTGGAGCGTCTGCTCTATGCCGGCGCAGACAAAGTGAGCGTCAACAGCGCTGCCATCCGCAGGCCAGAGCTGATCGATGAGATCTCCAACCGATTTGGTTCTCAGGTATGCGTCTGCGCCATTGATGCCCGTCTGGATGATGACGGCTGGCATTGCTACCTGAAAGGTGGGCGCGAGCGCACGGAGCGAGGCCTTTTCGAATGGGCTCATGAGGCTCAGGAGCGTGGAGCTGGCGAAATCCTCTTCACCTCGATGAATCACGACGGCGTGAAGGAAGGCTATGCCAACGAAGCTTTGCGCGAGCTGGCCGACAACCTCTCGATCCCCATCATCGCCAGCGGCGGTGCGGGGCGTAAAGAGCACTTCCGCGACACGTTCATCGAAGGGCATTCGGATGCAGCCCTCGCTGCGAGTGTCTTCCACTTCGGAGAGATACCCATCCCCGAACTTAAACAGTATTTAAAATCAGAAGGAATAAACGTACGTATATGAAAATAGACTTTGAAAAGAGCGGCGGACTGGTACCTGCCATTATTCAAGACGCCAAGACCAAGAATGTGCTGATGCTGGGCTACATGAACCAGGAAGCATACGACAAGACAATAGCCACCAAGAAGGTTACCTTCTGGAGTCGTTCACGCAATTGTCTGTGGACGAAGGGCGAGACCTCTGGCAATTTCCTCCATCTCGTGGACATCATGGTCGACTGCGACAACGACACGTTGCTGGTGAAGGCCAATCCCGATGGTCCTACCTGTCATACTGGAACAGACACCTGCTGGGGAGAAGAGAACAAGGCTAATCCCCTACTCTTCCTCACAGAGCTGCAGGACTTCATCAACACCCGTCACGAAGAGATGCCTGAGGGCAGCTATACCACCAAGTTGTTTAAGGATGGCGTGAAGCGTATTGCCCAGAAAGTGGGCGAAGAATCGCTTGAGGCTGTGATCGAGGCCTGTACAGGTACCAACGAGCAGCTGTCCTACGAAGTGGCAGACATGATCTATCACCTCATCGTGCTGCTTGCCAGCAAGCACATGCGTATCGAGGATATCGCCGATGAGCTTCATAAGCGTCATGATCCTGAGTGGGACAAGAAGCGCCGTGTGGCCAAAGCCAAGGGGGAGATGAAGTAGGGTTTACAATTTACGGTTTACAGTTTACGGTTTACAGATTACAGATTAAGTTTAGAGATATATGCTAATCAATTATAAAAATGCGAATATATACCAGCGGCATGGGATTTGCGTGCTGAAGAACGTGAATTTCCAAGCCGACGAAGGCCAGTTCATCTATCTGATAGGTCGTGTAGGCTCTGGTAAGACCACCTTGATGAGAACGCTCTATTGCGAACTCGATGTCGACGAGGCTGACGAGGCGACAGTATTGGGACGCGACTTGCTGACTATCCGACGGAAGGATATCCCCGCCCTGAGAAGGGAGATGGGAGTTGTATTCCAGGACTTCCAGCTGCTCGCCGACCGTACAGTCTATAAGAATCTGGAATTCGTGCTCAAGGCTACAGGATGGAAGAAGCATCAGGAGATTGACGAGCGTATTCATCAGGTGCTGAAGGCTGTAGGGATGGACGACAAGCCCAGCAGCATGCCTTATGAGCTCTCTGGTGGAGAGCAGCAACGTATCGCCATCGCAAGAGCCATCCTGAATCGTCCGAAACTGATTCTGGCTGATGAGCCTACGGGCAGTCTCGACCCTGAGACCTCAAAGGATATCATCAAACTGCTTTTCGACATATCGGCTCAGGGGACGACGGTCATCATGTCGTCGCACAACCTGGCTCTGATTCGTGAGCACCCAAGCATCACCTACCGCTGTCAGAACGAGAAGATGGAAGACGTGACCAACGATTTCCATCATCTGATACTTGTCGACGACAGGCCAGATACAGACGAGATCCGCGTCAGGTATTCTGAGAGGGAGGAAATCTAGGGAAGTGAAAAGTGAAAAGTGAAATAAAAAAATATAATCGATTATGAAAGTAATGAAATTCGGCGGTACTTCTGTCGGTACCCCACAAAGAATGAAAGAAGTAACCAATCTGGTTACAAAGTCAGGTGAACCTGTGTTTGTTGTCCTCTCAGCGATGTCGGGCACAACCAACTCGCTGGTAGAGATCTCTGATTATCTCTACAAGAAGAATCCCGATGGCGCCAATGAAGTCATCAACCGTCTTGAGCAGAAATATGCCAAGCACGTGGAGGAGCTGTATGATAAGGAAGAGACGAAAGCCGCTACCCGCGAGTTCCTGCGCGGCGAGTTCGACTATCTCCGTTCGTTCACCAAGGAGCTGTTCACATCGTTCGAGGAGAAGAGCATCGTGGCTCAAGGTGAGATGATCTCTACCAACATGGTAGTGAACTATATGAAGGAGCAGGGCATCAATGCCGTTCTGCTGAATGCGCTCGACTTTATGCGCACAGACAAGAACTCAGAGCCCGATCCAGTCTATATCAAGGAGAAGCTCAGACCATTGATCGAGGAGAACGAGGGCGCACAGGTTTACCTCACCCAGGGATTCATCTGTCGCAATGCCTATGGCGAAGTGGACAACCTGCAGCGTGGTGGTTCCGACTATACCGCCTCGCTCGTAGGCGCAGCCATCAATGCTGAGGAGATTCAGATCTGGACGGATATCGACGGTATGCACAACAACGACCCTCGTGTCGTCGACAAGACCGAGCCTGTTCACCAGCTCCACTTCGAAGAGGCCGCTGAGTTGGCTTACTTTGGTGCAAAGATTCTCCACCCCACTTGTGTGCAGCCAGCCAAATACGCAGGCATCCCCGTTCGTCTGCTCAACACGATGGATCCTGACGCTGAGGGAACGACCATCAGCAACGCCACCGAATACGGCAAGATCAAGGCTGTTGCCGCCAAGGACAACATTACCGCCATCAAGATCAAGTCGTCGCGCATGCTCCTGGCTACTGGTTTCCTCCGCAAGGTATTCGAGATCTTCGAGAGCTATCAGACCAGTATCGACATGATCTGTACCTCTGAGGTCGGCGTGTCGATGAGTATCGATAACTCAGCCCACCTGGGCGAGATTGTCGACGAGCTGAAGAAATACGGCACCGTGACGGTCGACACCAACATGTGTATCATTTGTGTCGTTGGCGACCTCGACTGGTCGAACATCGGTTTCGAGTCGCTCGCACTCGATGCGATGAAGGATATTCCTGTACGTATGGTCAGCTACGGAGGTTCTAACTACAATATCTCCTTCCTGATCCGTGAAGAGGATAAAAAGCGTGCGCTTCAGAGTCTCAGTAACACTATCTTCTATAAGAAATAATGGCAAAAGGCGTATTTCCAGTAGAGAAGTTCCAGTCGATACAGACTCCCTTCTACTACTACAACACAGAACTATTACGTGCCACTCTGCGCACCATCAACGAGGAGGCAGGCCGCCATCAGGGCTTTGTCGTGCATTATGCCGTCAAGGCCAATGCCAACCCCCATCTGCTTCGCATCATACGTGAGGCAGGTCTTGGTGCCGACTGCGTCAGCGGTGGTGAGATCGAGGCTTCCGTAAAGGCAGGTTTCCCCAGCCAGAAGATTGTCTACGCAGGTGTGGGCAAGAGCGACTGGGAAATTAATCTCGGACTTGACAACGATATCTTCTGCTTCAACGTAGAGAGCATTCCTGAGCTGGAGGTTATCAATGAGTTGGCAGCAGCCAAGGGAAAGGTGGCACGTGTTGCATTCCGACTGAACCCTAACGTGGGGGCACATACTCATGCCAATATCACTACCGGACTTGCAGAGAACAAGTTTGGCATCGCCATGAGCGATATGGAGACGGTGATCGACGAAGCAGAAAAGCTGCCTAACGTGAAATTCGTTGGACTGCATTTCCACATCGGATCGCAGATTCTCGATATGAGTGATTTCGAAGCGCTCTGCAATCGTGTGAATGAGTTGCAGGACAAGTTGGAGAAAAGGAGAATCATCGTTGAGCATATCAACGTTGGCGGCGGACTTGGTATTGACTACGAGCACCCCAACCGCCTGTCGATTCCTGATTTCAAGTCCTACTTCGACACCTATGCCAAGAAACTGAAGCTACGTCCTGGTCAGACACTCCACTTCGAACTGGGACGTGCAGTCGTAGCTCAATGTGGCAGCCTTATCACGCGTACCTTATATATAAAAAAAGGTGCGCAGAAACAGTTTGCCATCGTCGATGCAGGATTTACCGACCTCATCCGCCCTGCCCTCTATCAGGCATACCACAAGATTGAGAACATCACCAGCGAAGAACCGATGGAAGCCTATGATGTTGTGGGTCCCATCTGCGAGTCGACAGATGTGTTTGCCAAGCAGATGGATCTGAACAAGGCCAAGCGTGGCGACCTGCTGGCCATTCGTTCTGCAGGTGCCTATGGAGAAATCATGGCATCACAGTATAATTGTCGCAAATTGCCCATCGGCTATATGAGCGACACAATATAAGAAGACAGCAATGAGTAAAAACGAACGCAGATTCTCCATCATCATGACCGTCTACGACCAGGCGGGTGAACTCGAAGAAAACCTGCCCGCCTTCCTCCAGCAGGAATACGAGCCAGGCTATGAGGTCATCGTCGTCGATGAGTCGTCGACGGATCGCTCTGGTGACGTGCTGAAACTGCTCAGAAATAACTACCCGCACCTCTATTCCACCTTCCTGCCCAAGCCCAACCGACTGGTATCGCGCAGGAAGCTTGCCTTTCATCTCGGCGTGAAAGCGTCTAAGTATGAATGGGTTATCTTCACTAAAATCGAGAAAAAGCCAACGGCAACCGATATACTGAAGGCTATCTCTGACAATATCGACGACAACGCAGAGCTGACTTTAGGCTACTCTGTCAAGAAAGGTATTCGCTTACAGCCATTCAGTACCTGTGGTGAGGCCAGCAATCACATCAAGCGCATAGAACGGAAATTGAGTAAAGTGCGCGAACGGAAAAGGATGAATTATGTCTGGGGGCGTTACGACTTCATCGTCATGCGTAAGGATGTAGCTTATGAGGTGCTGAACCTCTTTGAGCAGAAGTTATCTCTGGCTAAGATGTTAGGCATACGCACCAGTATCTTTATGAAGAACCTCTTCGGACGTTCATCTACCACGCAATTGGTAACAGACTAAGAAAGAGTACTGCCCATGAAAGTCCTGCATGTTTATCCGAAATCCGACAGTCTCATTGAGCGCCACGTCACGCTTCTGGCTGAAGGGATGCGACAGAGTGCTGAAGTGAAAGTAGCTGATAATGCGGTTGCTTTCAGGAAGTTGTTCCGTGAGATGGAACCCGACATCGTGCATTGTCATGGATGTTGGCAGTTCTTTATCGCACGCGCCTCTTCCTACGCCATTCGTCATGGTGCTCGCGTGGTGGCAACGCTGCATGGCCAACTCGAGCCTTGGGTCGTCAAGCGCCAGAGCGTACAGGAAAATGTGAGCAAGACATTCTTGTGGCAGCGAAGCGCCATCGAACGGGCATACGCCATCATTGTTCACGGCAAGCTCGAGCTCAGCAACTTCCAACAATTGGGATGGAACAAGCGGATGGAGGAGATACATAATGCCGTGATTACCAATGCCATCGCGCCGTCAGAAATGTGCGCTCAGACCTTTGCCGTCTATCAGAAGGTGATGGACTCCAACACCCTCGAACAGATGGACGACGACAGTCTGCATGCACTCGCACAGATCATCAAGGCAGGCATCATGGGCGACCGCCGATGGGTGAAGGACTTGAATATCAACGAATCACAGATAGACTGGCGTCGACTGCTGCTATACGCAGAACATGAGAACATCAGCAACTATGTGGATTACGGCATCAGCATTCTGGGACTCTCTACCCCGACATTAGACGTCAGCCACATCGCCTCCTATTTCCCCGACAACTACAAGCGCCCTGTGCCTCTCAAGGAAATCGTGGGCGACTATCAGGGTGACGAGACAGACTATCTGGTGCGCATGATCCGTCAGATCAACAAACACCCTCTGCTTCTCCATCTGGTAGAACTCACACGCGAACTTTATCGCGACAACGTGAACGACGACCTTCTGACAGAAAAGCTTGAAGAAAAGAAGCTTCAGACCTATACAGCCCGACTGATGCAAGTGCTCAGCGAGCAGGCCCTGCTCGACGAAGGCTATATGCCTGTCAATCCGATTGACGACAGGCAGACAGAACATATTCGCAAAGCTCTAACAAACCACTTATTGATATGACTACAACTCATCATTACAACAACGAGCAGATGCACTATCTGCAATTGCTCTCCCAGTCATTCCCAACGATAGCAGATGCCTCGACGGAGATTATCAACCTTGAGGCAATCATGGCTTTACCGAAAGGCACAGAGCACTTCCTGGCAGACATTCATGGCGAGAGTGAGGCTTTCCGCCATGTATTGAAGAATGCCTCAGGAAACATCAAACGAAAAGTCAACGAACTATTCGGCAACAATATCCGAGAGTCAGAGAAGAAAGAGCTCTGTACGCTCATCTATTACCCAGAGCAGAAGCTTGAACTCATCAAGGCACGCGAGACCGATATAGAAGACTGGTATCGCATCACCATCCACCAGCTGGTGAAGGTTTGCCGCGATGTATCGTCAAAATATACACGCTCTAAGGTTCGCAAGTCGCTCCCTGAGGATTTCTCATATATCATCGAAGAGCTGCTTCACGAAAGTCTTTCCGATCATGACAAGACGGCCTATGTGAACGTCATCGTCGATACCATCATATCTACAGGCCGGGCTGACGACTTCATTGTCGCTATCTGCAACGTCATCCAGCGCCTTGCCATCGACCAACTGCATATCTTGGGCGACATCTACGACAGAGGTCCTGGGGCACACATCATCATGGATACCCTCCGACAGTATCACTCGTGGGATATCCAATGGGGCAACCACGACATTCTCTGGATGGGAGCTTCGGCTGGCAACAACGCCTGTATCTGCAACGTCCTGCGTCTGTGTCTGCGATATGCCAACCTCGCAACCATCGAGGAATACGGCATCAACCTGGTACCACTGGCCACGTTTGCTCTCGAAGCATACAAGGACGACCCCTGCGAAGAGTTCATACCCATGATACTGCCAGGCAACCGTATGGACGACAAGACCCGCCAGCTGACAGCCAAGATGCATAAGGCTATTGCGGTCATACAGTTCAAGGAGGAAGCTGCCATCTATAACCGTCGCCCTGAGTGGCAGATGACGGATCGTTGTCTGTTCGATCACATCGATTACACCAAGGGTGTTTGCCTGATCGATGGTCAGGAATATGAGATGAAGAGCTGCCACTTCCCCACAATCGACCCCAGTCAGCCCAATGCGCTGACGCCCGACGAGGCCGACCTTATGCAGAAGCTTCACCACTCTTTCCGTATCTGCGAAAAGTTGAAGAAACATATCCGCACGCTGCTCTCACACGGTTGCATGTACACCGTCAGCAACTCGAACCTCCTCTTCCACGCCAGCTGTCCGCTGAATGAGGACGGCACCCTGAAGGAGGTAGAGATCTATCCCAATGCCAAATACAGCGGAAAAGACCTGATGCACAACATCGGCATGATGATACGTGCTGCCTTCGAGAACAACTCCGACGATTATCCTCGCGATTACGCACGCGACTATTTCCTCTATCTCTGGTGCGGCAAGGATTCCCCACTCTTCGATAAGTCGAAGATGGCTACCTTCGAGCGCTATTTCCTGAAAGATAAGGAGACCTATAAAGAGGAAAAGGGCAACTACTTCAAGCTGCGCGACTCTGCGGAGATCTGCGACCGCATCTTGGACGCCTTCGAGGTAAAAGGCCAGAACCGTCATATCATCAATGGACACGTTCCTGTGCATGCTTCCAAGGGCGAGAATCCCATCAAGGCGGGCGGCAGACTGATGGTGATCGATGGCGGATTCTCTGAGGCTTATCATCATGAGACAGGCATCGCAGGCTATACCCTCGTCTATCACTCACGTGGGTTCCAGCTCGTACAGCATGAGCCTTTCACTTCGACCCAGGACGCCATCGTGCGCGAGATCGACATCAAGTCGACGACACAGATCATCGAGATGTCTACCCATCGCATGCTGGTAGCCGATACCGACAAGGGTACTGAGCTCAAGGCACAAGTGGCCGATCTGAAGGAACTGCTCTACGCCTATCGTCATGGAATCCTCAAGGAGCGTCGCAGATGAGGTGGATCAGGCTATTTATTCTCAGCTTGTTATGTCCGCTCGCATTATCTGCTGGCAACAGGATCTTCAGCCCTCAGATCAAGTCGCTGCAGGCTGTGGTCAATCAGGATTTCCTCTCGCCTGCCGTCATGCGTCTCCACACAGACGATATCCTTCAGATTGCTTTTGACGAACTATCCCACGACTACCACCGCTACGCCTATACCATTGAGCGCTGCGAGGCTGACTGGACGCCCTCCGAAGAGGTGTTTGAGAGCGACTGGCTCGAGGGATTCAACGCCATCGTCATCGACGATCATGAGCAGTCGGTCAACACCATCATTCCCTATACCCACTATCAGCTGCAGATTCCCAACGACCAATGCAGGCTGAAGATGAGCGGCAACTACAGGCTGCATATCATCGACGATGAATCGCAGAAGGAATTAGCATGTGTGGAGTTTATGGTGACCGATCAGACGATGTCGCTTTTCATGGAGGCTTCGACCAATACCGATATCGACCACAACATCAGTCATCAGCAGCTCTCAATCAGTCTGAACTACAACAACCACATCGTGACGAATCCACAGGAGCAAATCCGCATGGTAGTGCGTCAGAACGACAGAGAGGACAACAGCCGCCTACATGTCAGCCCTTCTTTCATCCAAGCCAACGGACTGAGATGGCAGCATCATCAGCAACTCATTTTCGATGCGGGCAACGAATACCACAAATACGAGGTGCTCGACCCCAGTCACCCAACTATGGGTATCGACTATATCAACTGGGATGGAGAGCAGTATCAGGTGTACCCCTTCATCAACGAGCCTCGCCCCCATTACATCTACGACGAAGATGCAGATGGCGCTTTCTACATCCGTAACAGCGACAACCGCGAGAACGATACGGCCAGCGAATACGTTTGGGTGAATTACAGATTGAAAGCCTCTGAGCTGCCATTTGGCAGCATCATCATTCAAGGCATGTGGACCACAGAAGCCCCTGAAACCTATCTGATGAGCTACGACGAGAAAGAACGGCTCTACACCGCCAGCATCCTTCAGAAACAAGGTTATTACTCCTACCAGTATCTCTGGCAGGATCAAGACGGACATCTGCAGCCTCTACCCTCTGAAGGAAATTTCTATCAGACGGAGAACCGCTATCAGGCCTATATATATTATAAAGGTACGGGAGAGCGCACCTGGCGTCTGGTCAGCTATCGCCAACTCATTTTCAAATAGCATTCTTGTTGTTTTCTTGCCGATACTCCAGAGGTGTCATCTGATGAGTATGGAAGAAGAGTGCGATGAAGAAGTTCGGAGATATGAAGCAACATTCATCAGCAATCTCGTCGATAGGCTTATCAGAGGTGGCGAGCAGTTTCTCTGCACGCTTCAGCATCATCATACGCGTCATAGTGAGCGGACTCTTGTAGATATTGGCATTGACCAGCGAATAGAAGTTCTGGGGTTTCATGCCAGCCAGATTACTCAGTTCGCGAATCGACAATTCTGACTGTTTAGCAGACAACAGTCGAGGTGTGATTTTCATCATCATGTCGATAAACTCAGGCGAGAGATCGTTCTGATGACCAACCGCACCTGTGACTTCTTCATACGAGGGTTCCAGCAATTCGCCAGAACGGTTGTTGCCTCGTTCAGCAAAGCTTTTGATACGTCTGAGCAGTCCGACCTCACCACTATTACGCATAGCCCTAAGGTTGGCGTTCTTCAGATAATAATAGGTATATATGCCCACGAGCACCAAAAGCGCCACAATCAAGGCAACAAACATGGCTGTTGTGCGCCACCAAGGTTCCAGCACGTTCACGATCCACACGTATGGCTCTGTGTCCCACTCGTCGTGCACCATCGATGCCTGCAGCTCAACCTCATAGGTTCCAGGATGGAGTGACATCAGCGGCAGGTGGAGCATTCCTTTCGAATCGACCAATCCTCCCGAGTTCTGAATCGTATAGATGCGCCAGTCCTCATCCAATCCTTTCACACGTACACGATAGCAAGTCTGTGCTGGTCGGAAGAAGTTGAGTGCCGAGAAGGTTAATGATATCGAATTCTGGTCGTAGTTGAGGTTCAGTTCTTTTGTACGCGTCAGCGCTTTCTCAAGTATCACGTTACCATCAAGTTCCTCGCCAGTCCTCACATTCACACCATTCACCATCAGTCTCACGAGCTTGGGATACAACTTGAAATCATAATGATTATCAAGTGTCTTCATCTTGTTGGGATTGAAAACAACTACATGGTCGAGCGACTGCATGACGATAGTGCCATCATGCAATAAGGCTGCCTTACCGTTGATAAACGATTCGTTAGGTACCTTGTCATAACTGTTATACGAGTTGACATAGTGAACTTTATCGTCCTTGAAGAGCAGACACGACACGCCACAGCTGGTAGAGACCCAGATGTTATGCAGCTGATCCTCTATGACCGAATGAATCACATTGTTCAGCAGACCATCACGCTTGGTAATAACCTGTGGAAGCACGTCAGTTTCCTTGCGATAGAGTTGAAGGCCTTGTCCTGTTCCTACCCACGTCCAGCCTCTCGAGTCCTGAAAAACGCAGTTCACGTCCTTGCCTCTGAATTTAGCCGTCTCTGGCAGGTTTTCCACATATCTGAAATAGGTCAGAGCTTCACGATCGTTCCAGGTGTAGGCAGAAAATGGTGGCTGATGTGGTTGTGAGTAGAGCAGTCCTCTGCGCTCCGTTCCAACCCACATACCTCCTTGACGGTCAAAACACATCACGTTCAGATTCGTACTGACAATCTGTCCATTCTCCATGATCATCGTGTCGAAGTGGCGACAGTTGTTTTTCCACGTTTCATACACCCAATAGCCATATTCACAGGGAATGAACACCAGCGTATCAGCCTGATCTTTCATGGCGAGATTATTCAGATGGTAAGGCGTACGTAGGATTTCCTTCCACTCTTTCTTCGTCATATCAAACTGGTTGAGTACAGCTTCTTTGGAACCGTTCCTGATCTGGTAGAACATATTCTTATTCCGCAGCAATACCGAACTCCGGTCATAGCGCAATACGTCTTTATCATCATAGGCGCGACCTTCATACACTTTCTTTTCAGTCTTCAGGTCGATAATCTCCAGCAGGCCGTTATCATAGAACAGCATCAGCTGATTCTTATCATACACCTCAAGATCCTGCAGTTTCAGGTCACGCCTGATCTGCTGCGTCTTCTTGCTCTCCACATTGTAGAGACCATCCTCAGTCAACAGCCACACGACATGATCATCATCGACAAAGATATCCTGAACCGGCTTTTCGATACCGAACTTACTGAATTCGTCTTTGATGGAGTTCACGAAGGTTTCAGTCGTCAGGTTCACACACGTCACGTTGTGCTTGTTTTTCAGCCAAAGATGGTGGTATTTGTCAAAATACTGGTGATAGTTGCCTGAATAGTTGGATAGTGGATACAGATTCTCTTCCGCCGTATTGATATACGAGAACCGCTGCCCGTCGTAGAAATTGATTTGCCCCATCGTGGTGATGACCATTCGTCCGGTTCGTGTACATGAAAGCGTATGGGCACTATTGTCAGCAAGACCGTCGGCAGCACTATAATTTCTGAAATAGCGTTTCGACACCTCAGCCATCGAAACGGTTCCAGTCAGCAGGAGCGACAAGAGTAATATGGTTGTTTTAGTCCAATAATTCATATTCAGGCATATTGTTATCGCTGCAAAGATATGTAAAATCATCGGTATTTCCAAATTTTTTGTCTAAAAATAGAATCTTTAGCTAAAATTGTATAAAATCTAAAGACGAAATGAGGTAAATCGGGAATTATTTGTATCTTTGCATTCGGTAAACAACTAAGCATTACTTTTTATTTATAAGTCAATAAAAAAATGAAAAATGTACCTGTAATTAAGATCGGAATCGTCGCTGTATCTCGCGACTGTTTCCCTGAGTCATTGGCAGTTAACCGTCGTAAGGCTGTTATCGCTGAGTATGAAAAGAAGTTTGGTAAGGATGGTATCTACGAGTGCCCCATCACCATCGTTGAGAGTGAGATCCACGCTCAGCAGGCTCTCGAGGATGTGAAGAAGGCTGGATGTAACGCCCTCTGCGTTTATCTGGGCAACTTCGGTCCTGAGATCTCTGAGACCATGATTGCCGACTGGTTCCAGGGTCCTACGATGTTCTGCGCTGCTGCAGAGGAGTCTCAGAAGGATCTGATCGACGGTCGTGGCGATGCTTACTGCGGTATGCTGAACGCCAGCCAGGCTCTCTCTCTGCGCAAGACTCGCGCTTACATTCCTGAGGAGCCCGTTGGCGACGCTGGCCAGTGTGCAGAGATGATCCACGAGTTCCTGCCAATCGCACGCGCTATCGTTGGTCTGCAGAACCTGAAGATCATCAGCTTCGGTCCTCGTCCTAACAACTTCCTGGCTTGTAACGCTCCTATCCGCGCCCTCTATGATCTCGATGTCGAGATTGAGGAGAACTCAGAGCTTGACCTGCTCGAGGCTTTCCAGAAGCACCAGGGCGACCCACGTATCGACGATGTAGTGAAGGATATGGCTGCTGAGCTCGGTACTGGTAATAAGATTCCTTCTGTACTTCCTAAGCTCGCTCAGTATGAGCTGACGCTGACCGACTGGATCGAGGGTCACAAGGGCTCACGCCAGTTCGTGGCTATGGCCAACAAGTGCTGGCCTGCTTTCCAGACCATGTTCGGCTTCGTACCTTGCTACGTGAACAGCCGTCTCACGGGTCGTGGTATCCCCGTTGCCTGCGAGGTTGATATCTATGGTGCTCTGTCAGAGTACATCGGAACCTGCATCACTCAGGATGCCGTAACGCTGCTCGACATCAACAACACCGTTCCTAACGACATGTACGAGGAGAGCATCAAGGGCAAGAAGTTCGCATGCGACACCTATACCGACAAGGAGATCTTCATGGGCTTCCATTGTGGTAATACCGCTTCTTCTAAGGTTTGCAACTGCCAGATGTGCTTCCAGCGCATTATGGCCCGCGCTCTGCCTGTAGAGGTAACCAACGGTACCCTCGAGGGTGACATCCAGCCAGGTCTGGCTACGGTATATCGTCTGCAGTCTACAGCTGACACCAAGCTCCGCGCTTACATCGCTCAGGGTGAGGTCATCCCAGTAGCT
>JAEEGJ010008396.1_pt1 | contig 28500 bp, 27 predicted proteins | sample 8958761 | NCBI WGS metagenome assembly JAEEGJ01 (sample SAMN16246546, study PRJNA631951) | gut metagenome | biome: gut microbiome; feature: rumen; material: RS-attached | host: Bos | place: Iran: Karaj | collected 2018-10
ATTTACTTCGCGATTATCTCAATAAGCATTTCAATGTTCAGGATACAGATGTCGCTTATCAGGAGGAGGCGGACTATGGAACGGTTTTTTTTGCACAACATAGGACTAACAAGAATTGCTATTTTGTGGTCTTGTTGTTAAAAGAAAACCATTATAGCCGTGGGAAGAGTAAGATTCCATATATGAGAAGATGGACGGAAGATGTGCAGTATTATGCGATTTGCGAAGGGGATGATTATTGGACTGATCCATTGAAGTTGCAGAAACAGGTCGAGTTTATGGACTGTCATCCAGAAATAGGTTTGTGTTATACCGATTATAATCATCTTGATCAGGCGTCTCATGTTTTGACTACTTCGATGTTTGAAGAACAAAATGGGTATCGTACGGCTTCATACGAACGGTTTCTGCTGAAGCCAGGTTATCTTGCTCCTATGACTTGGCTATATAGGAGTGAATTGAGTGATTTGATTAAGAACTCAACTGTGTACAGTGATGGAACATATGCTTATATGCTAGAATTTATGCAGAATTCGCAAGTCTCTTATTTGCCTTTTGTTACTGCGACATATCGCTCTCACGCAGGAAGCGCATCATCTCCCACAAATGTGAAGTCATCATGGTCATTTTTGAAAGGCGTTTTTGACACACAGCTGTATTATTCACAAAAATACCCATGCTCTGAAGATTTGCAACGAAGAGTGAAGATACAGGGTTATCTCCGGTGGCTTCCTGTTGCTATAATGGCGGATCAACATGTTTTTGTCGAAGAAGCAAGGGACTTCTTCGAATCACAGGATATGGACATCAGCTTAATAATCAGCGAACTTGAGGAGGGGGAGAAAAGGAAGAGGTCTTATGCATATAGGATTGGGAAAAAGCTGATGTCGCCTTTTTCTTTTTTGCGCAGACGTTTCGGTTAATGGTTTATCCTGTTCTGGAATAATGATAGTGGGCAAGATTAGAGACAGAATTCGCCTGTGGACTGAAATTGACTTTTTCCAGTCTTTTAAGTATTGGCTCAGACTTCGACTTCCTCGATGTTCCAAGTTCCACATCTATCCTAGGTCCATCGTCAGAATTGAAAAAGGTGGTGTGCTTGATATCAAGAAGGGGCATTTTACGGTGAATGCCAGTTGGATAAAGGGGCGAAAACGGCAATATACATCACAACTCATTGTAAATGAAGAGGCCAAACTGATAGTTGAAGGCTCTTTCGGGATGTATCAGGGAGCATCCATCTATCTGGCCCCTAATGCGGAGATGCTGATAAAGGGGCAATCCTTTATCAATACTAATACGATTATCAACTGTTTCTCGAGGATTGAAATTGGTAAAGGAACTGTTATAGGGGACGATGTCAGGATACAAGATTCTGATAATCATACAATTATTGAATCTGGTGAATCAAAGATGATTTCTGCGCCTATTATTATCGGTGATCATTGTTGGATTGCGAAGAATGTAATTATTCTCAAGGGCGTAACGATCGGTGACGGAGCGATTATTGGCGCTGGAGCGGTGGTTGTCAAGGATATTCCCGCCAGATGCCTGGCCGTCGGGAATCCTGCGCATGTCATAAAAGAGGATGTCGAATGGAAATAACGCCGAAAAGTGTTTATGTGATTGTCGTCACTTTTAGGGGGCGTCAATGGTACGATAGGTGTTTTCGCTCTTTGGGCGAATCAAACTGTGCTGTCCATACTGTTGTGATTGATAACGCTTCGGGAGATGGAAGTGCAGATTATATCAGGGAGAATTATCCCGACATCCATTTGATAGAATCAGACAGCAATCTCGGTTTCGGCAATGCGAATAATGTTGGTATCAAATATGCTTTGGAGCAAGGATGTGACTACGTCTTTCTCTTGAATCAGGATGCATGGATAGACCCGGATGCTATCGAGAAATTGATACAGGTTCATCAGCAACATCCCGAGTATGGGATCTTGAGTCCGATGCATATGACAAAGGAGAAGGATCATCTTAACTTCCTTCTTGATGACGGGAACCGGAATTTTGAGCTGTTGAGTGATTTGTTTTTTGGTACCGTCAAAGATGTTTATGAAATTGAATATGTGAATGCTGCAGGATGGCTCATCTCTCGGGATACATTGATGACGATAGGAGGGTTCTGTCCCATCATTTTCCATTATGGAGAAGATGATGACTATCTGCATCGGATGAAGTATCATGGTATCAAAGTCGGCATTTGTCCACATGCCCGAATGGTCCATGATTCCAAGAATAGACTTGGGGAGGCTATTCGGCTGTTTAAGAAGGCGAACGAAGAAAGGATAGACGAGTATTTGGATATTAACAAAAATATCGACTTAAGCGTATTCAAACGTCGTTTTCTATTCAAAGGTATTGCCTCGCTGTTTAAATGGAAAATAAAACAGGCGGAGGAGTGTTTCAAGAGATTTAAGTTCCTTGCAAATAAAGGAGAAGATATTGAACGTTGTCGTTCACAGCATATGATCAAACAATCCAATTGGTTGGTATGAAGAAACTGTTGACAGAAGTTTTATCCCAGATAGAAAACAACCCCTTCGGGGAAGCTTTCTTCATTGATAATGTCTATTATACATACGAGCATTTCGGGAATAGGATCGCCGCAATCCGTAGTTGTCTGGCGGGACTTCCCGAAGAGGATAGAATTGTGGGCTTGGCGATTCATGATGACATAGATACTTATTCCGCCATATTTGCTCTTTGGATGGACGGTCGTGCTTATGTCCCGTTGCACCCTTATCATCCATTGGATCGCAACAAGGAGATTATCCGACAGATTGGCATTACAACGGTTATAGATTCTGCAGAGGACTCTCCATATTTGGATTATGGTATTGTCAATGCAAAATCTTGCCAAAATCAAGGATTGGAAATAGGTGCTCCTATTGATACGGAGAATTCAGAATTGGCATATGTCCTTTTTACTTCCGGGAGTACCGGCGTGCCTAAAGGTGTCTGCATTTCGCGAGGGAATGTAGCCGCCTTCATGGATTCCTTCTGGAGGACAGGAATTACAATCGGAACAGAGGATAGGTGTCTTCAATGCTTTGACCTGACCTTTGACGTGTCCGTTCAGTCTTATTTGGTTGCGTTGACGCGTGGAGCATGTGTGTACACGGTTCCATATGGTCAAGTCAAATACCTGTATGTTGCATCTTTAATCCAGGAAAAACGGATTACTTTTGGAGCCATGGCTCCTTCGATGCTTGCCTACCTCCGCCCTTATTTTGATGAGTTTGATGCGACGAGTCTTAAGCATTGTATCCTCACAGCGGAGGCTTGTCCAGTCGACTTGCTGGAGGATTGGTTCAAGTGTGCATGCAATGCAGAACTCTACGATTTCTATGGGCCTACAGAGGCGACGATTTATTGCACGTATTATAAACTTGACCGCCATGGAGAGAATCTCTCCATCAATGGTGTCATTTCAATAGGCAAGCCCCTTGAACATGTCAAGGCTGTCATTCTCGATGAAGAGGGGAGAATTCTACCGCCCGGTCAGAAGGGAGAGTTGTGTGTGGCGGGAGATCAAGTTACGCCCGGATACTGGAACTTCCCCGAGAAAAATGCTTCATCTTTCTTTATTAAGGAGATTGATGGGATTCGTTACCGTTTTTATCACACGGGAGACCTCTGTTATTGGGATGCATCTGGTAATATCATGTATATCGGCCGTATAGACCAACAGGCAAAGATACAGGGATTCCGGGTGGAGTTGTCAGAGATCGAGTTCCATGCCAGGCATTTCTTTCAGGAGGAGAAGCGGGTTTTGGCAATTGCATTCAATAACGAAAAAGGCTTGACTGAAATAGCTTTGTTTATAGAGTCAACTCCATGCAGCATTGATGATCTGACCCGTTATCTGCGTACCAAGATGCCGAGTTATATGATTCCGTCCCGATTTATCTTTGAACCGTTTTTCCCATTGAACAGTAGTGACAAGGTCGATCGTAACAAATTGAAACAAAAACTAATATAATATGCAACGTCAAGAGATAGAGGCACGCCTCCAACCTATTTGCCGCGAGGTGTTCGAAAAGCCGGAGTTGGAGTTGAATGATGAGTTGGACGCCACTCGGGTAGATACTTGGACATCTTTGTCTTTCATGCAGCTTCTCACGAGAACGGAGGAGGAATTCGGTTTCCGGTTCAAGATGACAGAGCTGTTGAAGATCCGTAATATCGGTTCGTTGATTAACGCAATTTCTTCGCATTTATAGTTGCATTATGGAAGAGAATGTTCAGTTAAGAACATTTAATGTTGGAGATCTTAGAGAGTGGCTGCTGCATGGACATCCTGCGGAGGGCTTGTCTTCGGCGGTAATCACTCCGACAAGAGCATATGCTATTCTGAACAATCCTTTCGTCACAGACGAAATGCCGGTCGTTTGTTGTTTATATGTGAATGGAGACGTGGCTGCTTTTACCGCAGCGTTTCCTGACATACTTCAGAAGCCGGAAGGACGCCTGGCATGGTGGTTCTCCACGTTATGGTGCAACCCCTGTTATGAAGGACGGGGATATGGACTGATTGTTGTCGGCACTTTGGCAGAATCCCTTGGTGAAGGCAACTGCTTTGATGCGGAAGGAGCTCATGAGACCGTGGAGATCTTCAAGATGCTGGGCATGAAGACTGTCTATTTCCCTCGTTATATCCATTCCGGGAAGCAGATTAACCCGAATTCTTTCAAGGGGAAAATAGCAAGGATGTTGGAACTGTTTCAGCATTTTTCCCATTACTTTTCAGAGAAAAGGAAAATATTGAAATTGGCTAATACCAATTATACCATAAAGTATCAGCGGTTTGTGGATGATGAGTCTTATGATTTCATCCGGGGCCATTCTCAGAGTGACATCTTGCTTCGGAGCAAGAAAGCCCTTGACTGGATATTGAAATACCCTTTCATGCTTGAGACCCAGGATGTGCGAAAGGTTGAAAAGGAGAATGCGTTCCCCTCTTTTACGGGGGTGTATCGCCCGTCTTTTGTCAAGATATTCAGCGAAAATGTCCTCGTTGGGGTTGTGTATTGGGTTCATAAGGAGAAGATTTTCTCAGTCAAGTATCTTTATTATCACAGACACTTCTCCGAGATCGTTTTTTCTGCAGTAATGGAGCATTGTGTCATGTCCGGTGCAACGTCTTTTGAAACTGGAGATCAAGATTTGTCGGTTTTTGTTCAATCGTTGGGTCTGTTCACGAAAAATAGGATCCATAATATATCGTTGTCATTCCCGCAAGAAGCTTTGACGGAAACAGACGGTACGCTTCAGGCAGGAGAGGGAGATATGTTTGTTTAGTATGTCTTTCAGAAATCTGGTTAGAAAGGTCAGGCGACGTTTGATTCGTCTTCGGCTGAAACCCATCCGCGTTTTCTGCCTTCATCAAGTTTGCCCGGAACGCGATCCGGTGAGGTGTTTCGAATGCGATTGGGTTCAATCGGACTTGTTCATGAGAAAAGTACTGGAGATGAAGCAGGTTTATTCTTTCATTTCTCTCGAGGAGGCTCGAAATAAGTTGAAGAAAGACAAGTTTCGGAGTAAGAAGTATGCAGTTTTGACTTTTGATGATGGCTATTCTTCCTCTTTCGCTGTTTTGAAATGGTTGGATGGTCAAAGGATTCCATTCACATTATTCCTCAATGCCAAGTATTTGGATGGTATATCTTGTAGTGAACACGTATTGGATCTTGCTCGAATCGGCATTCCCGACATGACGGAGGAAGAATTGGCAGATGGCTTTTATCTCACGAATAAGGAATTGTGTTCTTTGTCAAGTCCTTTAGCAAGTATTGCATCACATGGTTATGAACATGTCAATGCGTTGTCGTTGGATAGCTGTGGTTTTATGGACGATGTCAAGAATAACTTTTCTGTTTTGAATAAGTTTTTCAAGACAATTCCGTTCCATGCTTATACATGGGGGGCTCATACACCGGAAACCGATTCGGTCTTGAAGGAAATGGGAATAATCCCGGTGTTGATGGATGGTGAAATGAATTATAATGAAGCAGGCTTCATTCACCGTGAAACGTTCCCCATATAATAGTTTTTTCGAATTCCTCTGAAAGTAGTATGCTGCAGACCCCTGTTTTGCTGATAACGTTCAATCGCCCGGATCATGTCTCGCGGGTGTTGTCTGTCGTTCGTGACGTTCGTCCCAACTCGTTGTTTGTGTTTCAAGACGGTGGGCGGGATGGATGCGTAGAAGATAAACAGAAATGCAGAGAGGTGCGTTCTGTCATTCAATCACTTGTAGATTGGGAATGTAATCTCCGGACTTATTATTCGGAGATCAATTTAGGCTGTGGCCCAGGGCCTGCGGCTGCGATCTCCTGGTTTTTTGAGAATGTGGAACAGGGTATCATCTTGGAAGATGATGCTGTTCCGCATCCCGAGTTTTTTCAGTATGCCTCAGTCCTGTTGAATAAGTATAAGGACGATCCTTCTGTCCGTGCTATCGGCAGCATGAATATCGACACTCAACGATGGGGGGATGGTTCGTATTATTTCAGCATGATGAACCGGAATCTATGTGCATGGGCTACTTGGAGGAGGGCGTGGGTTTCTTTTGACATTCATATGAAAGGCGTTTCCCGCCATCAATTGTCAAAGGCTCTGCGCTACTATCATTGTGGACTCCTGGAAAGAGAGTATTGGTGCCATTGTCTGGATGTCGTCCATGAAAATGGATGTGATGGGAAGAGTTGGGATATGCAGTTTTTCATGTCTATTTGGTTGAATCATGGGAAGGGGGTGATTCCGAATGTGAATTTGTCCAGCAATATTGGAACGGTTGGAGAGGGTACACATGCTATGGTTGCCGGTAATATTATTGACAATGTTCCGACAAGTCCGATTTTCCCATTGTCAAGCCCCTCTTCGGAAGATGTGCAGCACGAGGCGGACCGACAGTTCCATTTCATGTATTTCGAGCCATATCGCAAGAATTGGAAATGGTATAGAATCGCCTATGTCCTTCTTAACAATCGGTTAAAGAGGTTACTCGGGCACAAGGGGCCATGGATTAAGAAGAAACCATGAGATTCAAGTATTTATTACAGAAGTTGTTCGGCACGTTTTTGAACGAGCCGATATTCTTGCCGAACAAGACTGTGGGCTTTTCGCTGGTGAAATCGGAAAGGGAGAATTGCATTATTGGGGAGCACGCGCGTGTCTATTCTCCTTTTAATCTCCACAATATTCGGTTGGGAGATTATTCCTATATTGCCCATAATAGCTTGGTGGGTAATTGTGAAATCGGAAAGTTCTGTTCAATTGGCCCACATTTCTGCTGTGGGCTGGGAATACACCCCATAACTGGAATTTCCACCTCTCCGATGTTCTATTCTGTGGCAAAGCAGAACGGGGTTGCACTTTGTGATGAAAACAAAGTCAAGGAATCATGTCATACAGTTATTGGGAATGATGTCTTTATTGGTGCAAATGTAACAGTTTTGGATGGTGTCCATATTGGAGACGGGGCAGTCATAGGAGCGGGAGCGGTCGTTACGAAAGATATCCCTCCGTACGCAGTTGCGGTTGGCGTTCCTGCCGAGGTCCGTAAGTATCGTTTTGACGAAAAGACCATCAACTCTCTTTTAAGGAAGCAATGGTGGAATGGTACTGCTGAAGATATCAAGCGGGTCGAGGAGTGTTTTTGGGATGTTGACAGATTTCTGAATTGTGAAGTTTAAGGTACTTTCTAATTTGAAGCGTCATGGCTGTCAGGCTTTCAATAATAACGATTAACAGAAATAATGCTTCCGGACTTGAGAAGACGATACAAAGCGTCCTCTCTCAAACATATAGTAGTATTGACTATGTTGTTGTAGATGGCGGCAGCACGGATGGCAGTATCGAGGTTATCCGGAATTATGAGGGCTTGTTTGACGGAAGAATGAAATGGATTTCGGAACCGGACACGGGCATTTACAATGCGATGAATAAGGGTATCGGAATGGCGACTGGGGAGTATTTCCAGTTCCTGAACAGCGGAGATTGCCTGGTTGATAATGAAGTTACCGGGAAGATGTGCGAAGCCTTGACAGCCAAAGGGTATCCGACGATCGTATATGGGAATATGCTTAAGAATATGCCGTCCGGAAAGATTGTCAGGGACCGTTGCTTTGCTGGTCACAGCATTTCTTTTCTTGGGTTTTACAATGGATCATTGAATCACTCTTCGGCGTACATTCATCGAAGCTTATTCGACAAATATGGTATGTATGACGAATCCCTCAGAATAGTTTCTGATTGGAAGTGGTTTTTGCAGGCCATCATTTTGGGACGTGAAAAGCCCATATATGTCGATATTGACGTCTCGCTTTTCGATATGAATGGTATTAGCGAGACAAACAAAGAATTGAATAAGCAAGAACGGGAACAGGTTCTGGCCCAGTTGGTGCCACCTGCCATTCTGGCCGATTATGAAGAGTGGGCATTTCCCATCGAGCAGATGAAGCGGCTGAAACGACATGCTTGGGCATATAAAATGGTTTGGTTTCTCGAGAGATGCCTTTTCAAGATAGAGAAGCGAAAGAAATGAGGTTTTCTGTCATTATACCGCTTTACAACAAAGCTCCATATGTGAATAAGGCGCTTGAGAGCGTTTTATCGCAGACCTTCCGTGATTTCGAACTCATAGTTGTGGATGATGGCAGCACAGACGAGTCTTTGGCCATAGCTCAATCTGTTTTGGATAAATGTGATCTGCCTCATCGACTGATTCATCAGGACAACACAGGTGTTAGTACGGCCCGAAATAATGGTGTGGCCGTGGCACAAGGAGATTTTGTCTGTTTCCTTGATGCGGATGATTGGTGGGCGCCGACGTTTTTGGAGAGAATGGATGAATTGATTTTGGCCTATCCGAATGCGGGAATTTATGGGACGAATTACTACTATGTCAAGAACGGAGTCGAGAAGGTTTGCCTTGCAGGAATAGACACGGGATATATTAATTATTGTAAAGTCTATGCAGAGCGGTTGAGGATGCCTTTGACATCTATCTCCGTTTCTATCTCAAGAGATATCTTTAATAGTTATAAGGGTTTTAATGCTGCATTGAAATTAGGCGAAGATTTTGATTTGTGGATCAAGATAGCCCTTCATTCCAAGGTGGCGTTTCTGAACGAACCGTTGGCTTATTACAATCAGGATGTCGACCCCGCATGGAGAGGAACAGGCCATTTAGTCCCTCCCCAAGAGCATATGCTATGGAACTTGGATTACTTGTCAGAAGAAGAAAGGACAAATCCGGATTTCAAGGAATTGATCGATAACCTTCGGACGTACAGTTTGATGCCTTATTATCTTTCCGATCATTTTTGTGAGGATGCAAGACGGGAACTCGCTAAAGTTGATTGGTTTCACCAGTCTTTAAAGAATCGTTTTTTATACAGAATGCCAGTGTCTCTTTTGAAAATGCGGCATTCATTTCTCAAATTGTGCTCTGCTTTCAAGCAGCGGTTGGTTAGAACATCATGATTCCGAAAATTATCCATTATTGTTGGTTCGGTCGTGGGCCGATGCCGGAATTGGCGAAGAATTGTATTGAGTCTTGGCATAGGTTTATGCCGGATTATGAGTATAGGTTGTGGAATGAAGACTGTTTTGACATAGAGAGCGTCCCTTATGTCAAAGAAGCGTATGAGTCTGGAAAATATGCTTTTGTTACAGATTATGTCCGTCTTTATGCCCTCTACACGGAAGGGGGGATCTATATGGATACAGATGTGGAAGTTCTGAAGCCGTATGATGATCTACTGACACTCCCGGGTTTTACCGGATATGAAGGCAGCAAGAATCTGCCCCCCGTTACTGGCACTATGGCGAGTGAGTCCGGAAATGCCTGGGTAAAAGAGCAGCTTGATTCTTATCAAGATGCACATTTCCTTATGCCTGATGGGACATTGGATACTACGACTAATACTACCCGCATTACTCGAATAATGAAGGAAGGCGGATTCGTCCCCAATGGCGAGATGCAGGTTTATAAGGACATGCATATCTTCCCCGTTGAGTATTTCTGCCCAAGGCAAACCTCTGGCGAGATTTTGATTACGGACAATACCTATTGTGATCATCATTTTATGGGAACCTGGGACGATAAAAGAAAGGTTAACTTTATTTTCAGATTACTTGGACCCAAAGTAATGATGTTTTTAATTAAACTGAAACGCAAAATCATAGGATAAAAGATGATTCCATTTTTTCCTAAACAAGTATCCTCTCGTGCAATCATTGTATATCTGGTTGCTCTTCTTTCGGTGAGTTTGTTTTACTCATCGTTTACCATGAAATTCGGGTATATTGCGCTGGGAATAGCGAGTGTTGTCGGGTTTTTTCTATTAACATATCAGTGGAGTAGTAGTTGGAGGAGCATTACAGAAAAAAGATTTATTGAGTATTTGTTTTTTATTGCGATATTCCTTCGTATCGTTTGGGTGATTGCTTCTTATTACTACTATATTCAAGTGACTGGGCAACCTTTCGAAATAGATACTGCGGATGCTCTTAGTTATCACGAAGAAGCTCAATGGCTTGTGAAAGAGGGGTGGCCCTTTACATTGAATTATTTATTTGGGAATTCATTTCGCGGAATCTCCGATTCAGGGTATCCCCTTTACTTGACGATCATCTATAGCCTCTTTGGGCCTAGCATCATTATTCCTCGAATCATGAAGGCGTTCCTTAGTGCATATACTTGCATTTTAATATATCGCCTTTCTTCCAGGATATTTGGAGATGAGACTGGGCGGATGGCCGGGATTATGGCAGCATTGATGCCCAATCTTATTATCTATTGTGGATACCATCTGAAGGAAACGGAAATGCTTTTTTTGGAAGTTGCTTTTTTGGAGAGGATGGATTATTTGATACGTAGTAGAAAAGTATCTTTTAAGAGCATTCTTCTTCCTTCGCTCTTGGCACTTAGCCTTTTCTCCTTCAGAACTGTACTTGGCGCGGCCGCCGTGTTTTCTTTTGCTACAGTATTGGTCTTTTCCAATGCCCCTACAATGAAAAAAGGATGGAAAAGGACGGCACTGATCGCTTATGGTATTTTGGGACTGATTGTTGTGGGAGGAGGAACGATTATGACGGAAGTCGAGGGGATGTGGGAAGAACGTGAAGACAACGCTACCAGCAAAAGATATGAGCAAACGGTCCGCGGCAATCAATGGGCTCATTACGCGACCGGTACAGTAATGGCTCCGATGGTGTTCGTCCTTCCTTTTTCGACGATGGTGGATGTGGATCAGCAGTATGCGCAACAAACCAAGCATGGTGGTAATTTTATTCGAAATTTCATGGGATTCTTTGCCTTGATTGCCATTTATGAGGCAGTGAGACGAAAAAAGTGGCGGGATTTCGTTCTAATAGGATCATTTGTCTTAGCCTATCTTGGTGTGGTGTCTTTAAGCGGATTCAGTAATTCCGAACGCTTTCTACTGCCCGGCCTACCTTGTTTAATCATGATGTGGGCATATGGCATATCTGCCTTAAGAGAAAAAACATATAGATTGCTGACTCCATGGTGTTTCTTGGTTTTTGCCATGGAATTTGGTTGGGCATTCTTTAAACTTGGTAGCCGAGGTCTGCTTTCATGAGAATACTTCAAATAGCCAACTATAAAGAAGGGGTTGGTGGTATCGCCGTTCAGGTCAAGCGTCTTGCTGACAACCTTCGTCTTGAGGGAATTGAGTGTGATATCCTTAGCACGAAAGGTTCCCTATTCGATCGTCTAAAGGCCGTTGTCTCTTTAGTATGTAGGGGAAGAAGATATGATGTGTTTCATGTTCATTGTTGTTCGTATCGTGGTTTTTTCCCGGCTATTGTTGGGGTTGGTATTGGACATTTTTTGAAAAAACGTATCGTCTTGACCTATCATGGCGGTGAAGCGGAAGGCTTTTTCAAAAAAAGGACTCGACTTGTAAAGAACACTTTGTCAAAGACGTCGGCAAATATAGTTTTATCTGGTTTTATCGGAGATATCTTTGACCGATATGATATCCCCTATGTCATCATTCCCAATATTATCGAATTGAATAAGGATGCTTTCTTTGAGAGAAGCACAATCCGTCCTAACTTTATCAGTACGCGATTATTGACCGATACTTATAATATAGAGTGTCTGCTCAAGGCTTTTAGAATTATCAAGATGACATATCCAGACGCTCATTTGACTGTTTTAGGGGATGGACCTTTGAGGGGTTCTCTTGAGCAGTTTGTGGTGGACAACCAGATCCCGGATGTGACATTCGTCGGTCAAGTTGACAATGATGGAATCTATGATTATCTGTCCCAAGCGGACATGATGGTTTCTTCTTCCCATTTTGACAATATGCCCGTTTCCATCATGGAGGGATTCAATGCCGGATTATTAGTTATTGCCAGCAATGTCGGAGGCGTCCCGTTTATGATTGAAGATGGATTCAATGGGCTTCTTTTTGAAGACGATGATTCGGAGATGCTTGCCCAAAAGATGGTGTTTGCGATAGATAATCAAGAATTATCAAAACAGATGATTCATAACGCCCACGAGGGACTATCTCATTATAGTTGGTCGGAGAATAAAGATAAATACTTTCAGTTATGTCAAGGTTGAGAGAAGCGGTTCTGTTGAATGTGTTGTTGCCTATGGGGGAATTGTTCCAGGGGACTTGTGCCATGAAGTGGTATAAGAAGATTGACACAATGAGCCATTGGGGGACTGTCGAGATTGAAGAGTGGCAAGACGCGCAATTGCGGAGTTTCGTCAGACATGCTTATGATCATACTGCTTACTACCATCAGTTGTTTGATCGATTGGGAATAACTCCTGATGACATTCATGGTAGACGGGATTTGAGAAAAATCCCGATTATTACGAAAGAGATTGTCAATGAGAATTACGAAAACTTGATTCCGGACAATCTTTCCTCTTTCAGATACCGATTGAGCCGGTCCGGAGGAACGACTGGTATCCCGATGCAGTATTATTGCGATGAGAATGTCTGGGGATATGTGACTGCGGCAAAAATGTATTATTGGAAAAAGACAGGGTATCGGTATGGTGATCCTTTCATCGCGCTTGGAAGTGCGTCATTGTTTTCTCAGAAGCCCTCTTTGCCGAGACGGATCTATGACAGGCTGAGAAATGAGCATCCGTTGAATTGTGTCAATCTTACAGACGATATCTGTGCCGAGTATTGCGAGTACATTGATGCTCATCATATCCGCTACATCTACGGATATGCTGCGGCAATTTATATGTTTGCCGTATATGTTAGGGAACACAGATTAGATGTTAAAGGGATCCGTGGAGTATTCACGACATCCGAGAATCTCACTGACAATTACAGGACAGTCATTGAAGAGGCCTTCCATTGTAAAGTAATGGATTGCTATGGGGCGAGAGATGCAGGTATTACAGCGTATGAAATTCATCCTCATTGTTATAATATTGGTTATAATACCATCGTTGAGATAGAGAATGAGATTGCTGATCATGTGGGAAGCGTTGTTTGCACGAATCTCTTAAATTATAGTTTCCCTTTGCTTCGTTATCAATTTGGTGATGAGGCGGAGCTTTTTCCCGAAGACGAAGTGAAAGATTATAATGGGCAGCAATTCAAAAGAATCCTGGGGAGGACTTCCCATGTTTTACGTCTTGAGAACAACCATAAATTGACCGCTACGGGAATTTCCATGATAATGAAAGAGTTTGATGTCGCTGCCTTTGATATTCAAAAAACGGGGGTGAACGAAGTCCTCCTTCGACTTCAGATTATTCCCGGAAAATACAAGGAAGAGCAAGAGGCTCTTATCATAAAGACACTGAAAAAGTATTTGGGTGATGATTGTGCCCTGATGGTGGAAAAGGTCCCGAAGTTTGAGCCGAACAAAAATGGGAAAAGGACCTATTTTATGGTGTAGTCAAAAGGTTTGTTCTATTCTATGAAAATCCTTGTTTATCTGGGCCATCCTGCCCATTTTTACAATTACAAGAATGTCATCCCGAGACTGAAGGATGATGGGCATCAGGTGGAAATCCTCATCAAAAAGAAGGATGTCCTACAGGAATTGTTGGACAATGCCGGCATACCTTACCACAACATTTTAAAGGAAGGACGGAAAGACACGAAATTCGGTATCTTGTGGGGAACCTTGAAAAGGGCCTGGCGTTTGAACGCCTTTTGTTCCAAGTTCAAACCGGATATCCTGACGGGCACGAGTGTGGAGAACTCTTGGATAGGCAGGCTACGACATATCTCCGTCATCAATATCAATGAGGATGATGCCGATGTGGTCCCGAAGTATGCCAAACTCAGTTATCCTTGGGCCGATGAGATTTTGACGCCTATCGTTTGCGATAATGGGAAATGGAATGACAAGTCCGTGAAGTATAACGGGTATCATGAACTCGCATATCTCCACCCCGATAATTTCACGCCGGATCGAGCGGTCGTTGAACAGTATTTCCCGACCGATACTCCGTTTTTTTTGATTCGTTTTGCGAAACTGAAGGCCCATCACGATACGGGGATAAAAGGAATAGATACGGTTATTGCTCAAAAACTGATTGATATCCTTCTCCCGCACGGAAGAGTATTTATTTCATCTGAGAGGGCGTTGGAACCGCGTTTTGAACCATATCGGATTCATATCCGCCCTATTGACATGCACCATGTCATGGCGTTTGCCGATTTGTATTTGGGAGACAGCCAGACGATGGCGGCCGAAGCCGGTGTACTGGGTGTGCCCTTTGTCCGTTTCAATGACTTTGTTGGACGAATCGGTTATTTGAAAGAATTGGAGGAAGTTTATCAACTGGGGTATGGTATACGCACCGATTGTGTCGATCAACTTTACCATACAGTTGAGCAGCTTCTTGATATGCCTGACAGAAAGGCTGTTTTTCAACAGCGCAGGATGGAGATGCTGTCAGAAAAGATCGATTTTTCCAGGTTCCTTACATGGTTTATTGAAGAGTACCCTCAAAGCAAGGAGGAGTTTCGGAAGAATCCCGACGTACAATATGGATTCCGCACTCATGCTGAATAGAAGATGAACATGGATAGCGGAGCATTCAAGACTCTTTATTGCGGTGATTTGAAACGGTATGGGTATCAAGTGACTTCCTATTTGAGAATCTGGCATTATCTTTTTAGAAAGGCCCATACGAGCAAGAATCCTTTGAGCCGCTTTTTGTTCAAGGGGCTTTTCCGAATTCATTCGAGAAAGCACGGAATTGAGATTCCGAGTTGTACTCGGATTGGAAAGGGGCTCTATCTTGGACATGCCTACAACATCACAGTCAATGGGAATGCCACCTTGGGTGACAATTGCCATTTGCACAAAGGCGTTACAGTTGGAATGGAGTGCCGGGGACCACGCTTGGGGGCGCCCACGATCGGCAATTGCGTCAGTATCGGTGTGAATGCTTCTGTGGTCGGAAAGATTACCATTGGTGATGACGTGCTGATAGCTCCTGGCGCTTTTGTCAACTGCGATGTCCCTTCCCATTCTGTGGTCGTTGGCAATCCTTGCTCAATTCATTCTCGAGACAATGCTACTGAAGGGTATATAGGTAACCTGGCATAGTTTCATAACAAATCAAAACAGTAATAAGCAGAATATGATTAACGTTATCGGCCTCGGCTATATCGGCCTTCCCACGGCCTTGATGCTGGCCTCCCACGGTGTGGAGGTCATCGGAACGGATTACAATAAAGAGCTTGTCGCGACGCTCAACGCCGGCAAGACGACCTTCAAGGAAGACGGTCTGGACGAGCTTTTCGCCGCCGCCGTGAAGGGCGGCATCCGCTTTACCACGGAATATCAGAAGACGGACATGTACATTGTCTCCGTCCCTACTCCGTATGACAAGTTTTCCAAGAAAGTGGACCCCTGCTACGTGGTCGCTGCAGTGAGGCAGGTGCTTTCCGTCTGCCCGCACGGGGCTACTGTTGTGGTCGAATCCACTATCTCGCCCGGAACCATCGACAAATCCGTCCGTCCGGTGATTGCCGCTTCCGGCAAGCAGGTGAACTTGGTCCATGCCCCCGAGCGCATCATCCCTGGCAACATGGTCTATGAACTCCTGCACAACAACCGCACGATCGGAGCTGACGACAAGGAAGTAGGGGAGAAGGTCAAGGCTTGTTACGCCAGTTTCTGCCAGGGCGAAATCGTAGTCACGGACATTCGCACGGCCGAAATGACGAAGGTCGTAGAGAACACTTTCCGGGCCGTGAATATCGCTTTTGCCAATGAACTCGCCCGCATCTGCCGCCATGACAATATGGACGTGTACGAGATCATCCGCATCTGCAACATGCACCCGCGGGTGAATATCCTGCAGCCCGGCCCCGGCGTTGGCGGCCACTGCATCAGCGTGGACCCTTGGTTCCTGGTGGGAGACTATCCGAGTCTCGCCAAAGTCATCGACGAATCTATGAAGACGAACGACGGCCAGCCCGCCTTCGTCCTGAACCGGATCCATGAAATCATGAAGGAGAACGGCATCACGAACACCCGCCGCGTGGGCCTGTATGGACTGACATACAAGGAGAACGTTGATGACGTCCGCGAAAGTCCGACGCTGCAGCTTCTTGAGTGCCAAGAACGTCACCTGGCCGAGCCGCTGAAGGTCTATGACCCGCTGATCGAGAAGGATATCGTGAAGAACCAGTATCATGACTTTGATATGTTCCTGAATGACGTGGACATGGTCGTGGTGATGGTGAAGCATGACCAGATTAAGGGCTGCTGGGACAAATTGAAAGGCAAGGTCATTCTGGACTGCCACAACATCTGTCCGCTGGAAGGGGTTTACCATATTTGATTTGTCATTTCGAGCGAAGTCGAGAAATCTATCATCAGTATGAAGAGAATCATGCTCGTTTTCGGAACCCGCCCGGAGGCCATTAAGATGTGCCCGCTGGTCAAAGAGTTCCAGAAGCATCCGGAAGAGTTTGAAACCGTGGTCTGCGTGACGGGACAGCATCGGGAAATGCTGGACCAGGTGCTGCAGATCTTCGAAGTGAAGCCGGATTATGACTTGAACATTATGAAGCAAGGCCAGGACCTGTATGATGTGACCGCCCGTGTCCTGGTCGGAATGCGGGATACCCTGGATACCGTCAAGCCGGATGTCGTTTTGGTTCATGGGGATACGACGACTTCGATGGCGGCCGCGATGGCGGCGTTCTATCGTCAGATTCCAGTCGGCCATGTGGAAGCGGGGCTCCGTACGCATAATATGTACAGTCCCTGGCCGGAAGAAATGAATCGACAGGTGACGGGAAGGATTGCGACTTATGACTTTGCTCCTACGGCGCTTAGTCGACAGAATCTGTTGGATGAGGGGGTTCCGGAGGATAAAATCACGGTTACAGGCAATACGGTCATTGATGCACTGCATTGGGTCGTTGGAAAGATAGAGGGAGATTGTCAATTGTCGAAAGAGATTGCCGAGAATTTGAGAGTCTCTGGTTATGATACAAGCAGACTTGAGATTCCCGGTCAAGCCGGGAATGATGGTGAGAATCAAGCCGGGAATGACGAAAAGAACCGAGCCGGGAGAAGGAAACTGGTACTAATAACTGGACATAGAAGAGAGAATTTCGGGGAGGGGTTTATCAGTATGTGCACGGCGATACGGGATTTGGCGAGAAAGTATCCGGATGTGGATTTCGTGTATCCGATGCATTTGAATCCGAATGTGCGGAAACCGATTCGGGAGGTGTTCGGGGAGATGGCCGGCTCGACCGGGAATCTCTTCTTTATCGAACCGCTGGATTATCTGGATTTTGTGTACCTGATGTCCAAGAGTTATATTGTGCTCACGGATTCGGGAGGGATTCAAGAAGAAGCACCTGGGCTCGGAAAACCGGTGCTGGTGATGCGGGATACGACCGAGCGGCCTGAGGCGCTGGAGGCCGGAACTGTCCGATTAGTTGGTACTGATTACGGTAAGATTATGACAGAAGTATCAGCTCTACTTGACGACCAAAATCATTACGAGGCGATGAGCCATGCCGTTAATCCTTATGGAGACGGGAAAGCTTGTCCTCGGATTGTAGAAAAGTTGAAATAATTTGCATATATTTGTAGATTGAAAATAATATGTTGACCATGAATAGTAAGAGAATCCTTCGGACGAGTATCGTCATCGCGCTGGCTGCTGTATCGGCGACTTCTTGTGTTACCAACAGGAAAGTTGCTTATCTCCAGGATATGAAGCACAATACGCAGATTGAGCTGGAGGACAAGTTTGAGGCGGTTATCAGTCCTTATGATGAGTTAGATGTCTTTGTTTCAAGTTTTGATACGGATCTTGCTCGTCCTTTCAACCTTTCGGGAAACAATAATACGGCATTCATTAATGCGAATAGTGGTGTCGCATATCTTGTGGATCAGAATGGAAATTTGGAATTACCCGTTCTTGGAACAATCCAAGCTGCTGGCCGAACTCGGCTTCAACTTCAAGAAACTGTCAAGAAGATGCTTATTGATGGTGGGTATATCAGTGATCCTTATGTGCTCGTCCGTTTCCGAAGTTTCAAGATTTTTTTCCTGGGTTCTAATGGCGGTAAAGCAATAACGGTCCCTAATGAGCGTTGTACTTTTTTGGAGGCCCTCGCTCTTTCCGGAGATATGAACGTCTACACCAATCGCAATAAGATCATGGTCATGCGCGAGGTCAATGGGAAGATGGTCTCCCGTTATTTGGATCCGCGCTCCTCTCAGGTTTTCCGCGATCCGTTCTTTATGCTTCAGCAGAATGATTTCATTATTACTCAGAATACCAGCTATCGGAATTTCATGGAATCTTATAGCCAATGGAGCCCCATTATCTCAACATTCTCTACATTGATCAGTATCGCTTCACTTTATGTGACTTATCAACTTTATTCAAGCAGGAATAAATAAGCTCATTATTTCGTAATTATGTCTACACATAACGAAGATACCGATTTCTCCTTCCTTGAAAAGAAAGATGCTAATTCTCTTTCGGGTAAGGATATATTTTATACGATTGTCCGCAATTTACATTGGCTTGTTTTATGTGCGCTTGTAGGTGCAGCTATTGCCTATTACTATAGTGATCGCGCCGACCGGATTTACGAGAGCCATGCGAAGATTAAGATTAACTCCATCACGCAGAACCGTTTGGACAACGGTGCTTCCATGCTGGAGAATATCACTAACCGGCGTATTGCCACGACGATGAACGCTATTAATGACGAGATCATCGTCATTCGTGCCGAGTCTCCAATGCTTGAAGTGGCAAAACGACTTGGGCTTGGCACCACTTACAAATACAAGACGAAACTTGTCAAGCGCACTCGGGACCTGTATAAAGAGTCGCCGATCGTAGTGAAAATGTTGGATGTGAAGGATAATGACTATGCGTCCTTCCTGATCACTTTGGACAAAGATTCCACTTTCGTCATTCAGATTGCTGAAGACCCTGTGGTCAAGGGACATCTCGGCGATACGGTCAGTACTTCTCTAGGTCGTATTGCAGTCCGTCCTACGTGGGCTCTTCGCGAACTATTCTATGATAATCCCATCACGGTTTCCCATTTGAATATTGAGGATGTAGCGAGCATGTACCGCCAAAAGGTGGTGGTGGAGCGGAACAGCTCTTCCGATGGCATCGTTAATTTCTCTCTTGAAGATACTTCCCCCGAACGAGCTGCCGACATTCTGAATGAGATGATTGCCGTGTACAACGAGGGGACCATTGTCGAGAAGAAGAGTATTATCCAGCAGACTTCAAACTATATTAATGAGCGCATTACGCAACTGGATCGTGATTTGGGCGCCAAAGAATCTCAAATCGCCAGTTTCAAACGGGATAACCAGCTCCTGAATATCCAGGATTATGGTCAGGCCTATATGGCGCAGAGCATTGAGTCTTCTGAAGAGGTTGAGAGATTACGTGCACAGATTTCCCATGCTCAGTATTTGATAGAGCTGACGAATAGCAATACGGATAACAAGTTGTTTCCTGTCACCATCAATATTGATGATGAAAACATCAAAGCGACAATCAGTCGTTTCAATGATCTTGTCTTGAAATTGGACAAGTACAGGGAGTCGGGAACAACCAACAATCCGGTTGTTCAGGATATGCGTCTTGAACAGGCTTCGCTCAAAAGTAATTTGAATCAACTGTTGTCCACTTATATCGGCGCCATCCGTCAGAAGATGAGCAGCGTACAGGAAATCGGAGACCGGGCGAATGAGCGTATTCGTCAAGTCCCTGGCGGACAGCTTTATATCGACAATATTTCGCGTGTACAGGGGATTAAGGAGCAGTTATACTTGACGCTTTTGAGCAAGCGCGAGGAGCTTCTCATCAGCCAGCCTTCTATTGAAGGAAATGCGAAAATCATTGATAAGGCTCGCGTGAATCCCTTGCCGATATCTCCCAATACCCGAAAGAGCATCCTGCTAGGCTTGCTTATCGGTTTGCTTATCCCGGTCCTTGTATTCGTACTCCGTCGCATCTTGGATACAAAGGTCCGCTTCCGTAAAGATGTTGAGGCGTATACCGACATTCCTGTGTTGGGAGAGATTCCTGCTAAAGATAAAAAGGATGATCGCAATCTTGTCGTGGTGGACAAGGGACGTGATGCCCTTACGGAGGCATTCCGCATTTTGCGAAGCAATGTGGACTTCACCCGCATACCAGGTCAAAAATCCACGACCTACCTCTTCCTTTCCTTGATGGCGGGGTCCGGTAAAACGTTCCTTACGACCAATCTGGCTGCGAGTCTTGCCCAGGTGGAGAAGAGAGTTATCCTACTGGACCTTGACTTACGAAAGGGAACGTTGACGCACAATATTTCTTCCCGTAAATTGGCCGGTATGTCGAACTATCTGTCCGGCAAGCTGGATGATGTTGAAAGCATTATCTCGCACGATGTATTTGCTCCCGGTGTGGATACTATTTTTTCCGGTCCGCTCCCTCCGAATCCGGCAGAACTTATCTCCAGCAAGCGGCTGGATAACCTTATGGACATTCTCCGGGAGAGATATGACTATATCCTCATCGATGCTGTTCCTGCCGGAATTGTCGCCGATGCTACAATCCTTCGTCGCTTTGCAGACGTGACCGTGTTTATCCTCCGTTCCAAGCTCGTGGACAAGCGGATGCTGCCTGATCTGCAGGAACTCAAGAACAATAATCAGTTCCCGAATATGATGATCATCCTGAACGGCATCGAACTCAGCAAGCGTAAGGGATACGGCGGATATGGCTACGGATATGGTGCCGGCTACGGCTATGGTTATGGCTACGGTTACGGCTATGGTTATGGCTACGGCTATGGCTACGGCTATGCCAATGACGACGAGGACGGCAAGAAGAAAAAGCATCATCGGCACCACCATAAGAGCAAGGACAAAGAGTCCGAGTCAGAAGAGAAAGAAGCATAGCTAATGGCAAATTTTGCATTGATCGGGGCGGCGGGTTACATCGCACCCCGTCATTTAAAAGCGATCAAAGATACCGAAAACAACCTGTTGGCGGCCTATGACAGGTTCGACAGCGTCGGCCGTCTGGACAGTTTCTTCCCGGAGTGTTCCTTCTTTACTGAGCACGAATTGTTCGATCGTTTCTGCTCTAAGCAGATGCAGAGCGACCGGCCGCTGGACTGGATGAGTATCTGTACGCCCAACTATACGCACGATGCGTTCATCCGTTATGGTCTGCGTCTGGGATGCGACGTCATTTGCGAGAAGCCGGTTGTGCTGAATCCTTATAACATCGACGCCCTCCAGAAGGTGGAGGAGGAAACCGGCCACAAAGCATACAACATCCTCCAGCTTCGCTTGCATGAGGCGATTGTCGCTCTTAAGAAGAAGGTGGACGAGGGCCCTGCGGATAAAGTCTACGACGTTGATCTGACCTACATCACTTCCCGGGGCAAGTGGTACTACACTTCCTGGAAGGGCGATGTCCACAAAAGCGGCGGTATTGCTACCAACATCGGCGTGCACTTCTACGACATGCTGCAGTGGATCTTCGGCCCGGTGCAGGAGAACATCGTCCATGTGATGAGTTTCGACCGGGTGGCGGGTTACCTCGGCCTCAAAAAGGCCCGTGTCCGTTATTTCCTAAGCATCAATGCCGATTGCCTGCCGGAGAATGCCGTACAGGGGGAGAAGCGTACTTATCGGACGCTGTCTATCGACGGTAGTGAATTCGAGTTCTCCCAGGGGTTCACCGAGCTCCATACCGAGAGTTACCGTCAGATTCTCGCTGGAAACGGTTTCCGTATTGGCGAGGCTCGGCCTTGCATCGAGATTGTAAGCCAGATCCGCAATGCAACGCCCATCGGCCTGGTCGGCGATTATCATCCGCTAGCAAAACTCCCGTTGTCGCACCATCCTTTCGGATGGGACGACCGCAGATAATTCATGCATCCATTCAGGAATCTGCTTCTGATCTCGCTGGGCCGGGCGTCTTCTCTCGAGAAGGACCCGACCCCGAAAGATTGGAAGTATTTGTATTTTCTGTCGCATCGACAGGCTTTGGTCGGCCCTTTGAACGACGGTGCCCATCTGGTTCCGGAGCATCAGCGGCCGCCGGAGGAGATTTTGAGGGAATGGGATGATAAAACTGCCAAGATTGCTCGGATTTACCATACCCATGAGAGCCATTTCGCCGAACTTGAAGCGTTGCTGGATCGCTTGGGCCTTCATGGCTGCATCCTCAAAGGAACGGGTCTGGCACATCTATATCCCAACCCCGAGCGACGTATGTGCGGAGACATCGACCTATGGATTGCCGGAGACCGGGACGAGATCATCCGTTCATTCCGAGATGCCGATATCAACATTTACGACATCATTTATCAAGAATGCAAGGCGGGCATCTTCCTGGACACGGAAGTGGAAATACATTTCCATCCCAGCAAGATGTACAATCCCTTCACGAATGCTCGTCTGCAGCGGTTTTTCGAAAAGAATTCACCCATTCGCGATGATGTCTCCATCACCTACCCGGACGTCAAGTTCAACGCTGTCTTCTGTATGGCCCATATGTTCCGCCATTATCTGGAAGGTGGTCTTGGCATGCGTCAGATGATGGATTATTACTACATCCTGAAGAATCTCGCCCCGTCTGACCGCGAGCCGGTAATGAGAACCTTGAAGCGTTTAGGCATGAAACGCTTTACGGCCAGCGTGATGACCTGCATGTGGTACAGCTTCGGGTTGGAGGACGAGTTTCTTTTGTGCCCTCCAGACAAGAAACATGGCAAAAAACTCGCTAACGACTCTTTTGCCATGGGTAACTTTGGCATTATGGACAAGCGGAACTATACCTATGAGGGAGAAACCAAATGGGCCAAATTCCTCCGCAAGAACCGCCGCGTTTTCTCCAACCTCCGCTACTACCCCCGCGAAATCATCTGGTCACCCTTTGCACGCGTAAGCCAGTTCGTCTGGCGCAAGTTCAAGGGGTATCTATAGGCACGACATCCGCCCGCGTAATCGTAATCCTTGCGCAAATTAGCGACTGGATCGCAACAATCAACTGAACCCCGTTCGGGGTCTCCTCCACTTCACCTTCAATACCCTTTAAAGGCCCTCGCACCACACGTACGCGGGTTCCTTTCGTTATGGGGAACTCTGAGGTCACGGGCGTGTCCGGATACTCCGTAACGACCTTGATGAAGGCCTCCATTTGCTTCTCCGGTACTTCCAGGATGGCCCGGGTGCCGTGGTCCACGATGAAGCGTCCTTTCACCTCGCCGGCATTGACTAGGTCTAACGCCCGTTTCTTTTCCGTCCGGAAGAATACGAGGGTGTTGTAGGTCGATGGAATGAAATGCCGGATCCGCAGGGCGGTGAGCCGCTCGGAAATCTTTTTCCACTGCCCCCATCGGGTGATGACGACGAACCAACTGATATGCTGCTGCCCGGAGTCCATGCTTTCGGCCGTTTGTTCGGCAAAAATAGTCAAATCCCCGTTTCCTTGCAAATGTCGCGATGGTACAATTCCGCGAAAAAGTGATATCTTTGTAACAAAGAGACCCTTATGAGCGACGTCCTGAAAGAAATCACCCCGTTGTCGGAGAAGGACTTCTTCTACATCGTGGAGCGGCACAAGTCCGAATTCACCTATCCGGTGCACCAGCACAAGGAGTTCGAGCTGAACTTCATCGAGGGGGGCGCCGGGGTGCGGCGGATCGTGGGCGACAGTGTGGAGGTGATTGGAGATTATGAGCTGGTGCTGATCGGCGGCCAGGACCTGGAGCATGCCTGGGAGCAGGGCGACTGCGAGTCCAAGGACATCCGGGAGATCACCATCCAGTTCTCCCGCGACATGTTTTCGCCGGAGCAGCTGGCCAAGAACCAGTTCTCGGCCATCCGCCGGATGCTGCAGCAGGCGGAGCACGGACTGGCCTTCCCGCTGTCGGACATCATGAAAGTGTATCATATCATAGACACGCTGCCCTCTCAGGAGGACCGTTTCCGGCAGTTCCTGCAGTTTCTGCTGCTGCTCAATGAACTGGCGTCGTTCGACAATGCCCGCGTCCTTGCGAGCACTTCCTTTGCCCATGCGGCCAAGAGTTCAGAGAGCCGGCGCATCCTGAAGGTGAAGCAGTATATCGACGAGCACTATACGGAGCCGCTCCGGCTGACGGACCTGGCCGACATGGTGGGCATGAGTCCGTCGGCCTTCAGCCGCTTCTTCAAGCTGCGCACCGGCCGGACGCTGTCGGACTATCTGATTGACATCAAGCTGGGCAACGCGGCCCGGATGCTCGTGGATACGACACGGAATATCTCCGAGATTTGTTTCGAGTGCGGGTTCAACAACCTGTCCAATTTCAATCGCATCTTCAAGGCCAAGCGGGGCGCGACGCCGCGGGAATTCCGGGCGATGTACAAGAAGAACCGGGTGATTGTCTGAGAAAATTGTTATCTTTGTAGACTGACTCAGTGAAGAAATGAACTTTTTGCGGAAAATAGGGATCGGTGCCCTGCTCTTGGCGGTCGTCCTGGCCGTCTCCGGCTGCGATGTCGCGAAGATCAAGGATCTCAGCGTCACGTCGGTGGGCGTCAAGTATCTGGTCCCCACTTCATCCCGGTCGATGGACGCGGTCCTGCTCCTCGGCCTGGACAATCCCTCCATTTCCTTCACGGTCCAGGATGTATCCGGTGTCGTCAAGCACTACGACCGCGAGATCGCCCGGTTTACGGCCGGGGAACTGCCCGTCCAGGCCAAAAGCGTGCAAGTGTATGAACTGCCCTGCACGGCTGTCCTGTCGGACAAGGTCTCGCTGCTGGATCTCCTCGCCATCGCGGCGCGGCGGTCCATGGAAGGCATGACGGCCGATGTGAAACTGCGGGTCAGCCTGCGGGGCGGGAAGGGGACCACCCTGACCTTCAACGGGCTGGACCTGGCCCAGTTCAGTGAATAGATATGAAAAGATTGATCATCATAACCATCCTTGCCCTGCTCCCGTGCGCGATGCTCCGGGCGCAGGAGTATCGTGTGGACAACGGCCCTTCGCGGGTGGACAGCACCCTCATGGGCCGGAACATCATGTCGGTCCTGGGTGCCGGCGTCAAAGTGAACCAGTCATCGGCGATGCGCGGCGCTTTCGACAGCTATGTGTCCAACAACGCCTCCAAGAAGATGAGCGGCTACCGCATCCGTGTCTTTTATGAGAATGGCCAGAGTGCGCGGGGACGGTCCGAAGCCATCTGCCGGTCTATCTCCAACGCCTATCCCGGCATGGCCGTATACCGGACCTTCGACAGCCCTAACTACAAGGTATGCGTCGGCGATTTCCGGACGAAGGACGAGGCCCTGAAGGTGTACCATGCGCTCAAGGCCTCCTATCCCACCGCCCTCATTCTCAAGGACGTCATCAATTATCCGAAATAGGCCATGCCTACCGTCAAACAAGGACTTGAACAGAAGCTGCAGCAGAAGCTTTCACCGCTCCAGATCCAGACTATCAAGCTGATCGAGATGCCGGTGCAGGCCCTGGAGCAGCATGTCCGCGAGGTCCTGAACGACAATCCGGTCATCGACGACACGCCCGCCTCCGGCGGCGAGTCCGACGAGCCGCGCGACATGTCCATCTCCGAGGTGGAGGACCGCGAGAACAGCGGCGGCTCCCTGGAGGACAACTACAGGTCCTTCTCTGACGATGACGACCCCACGCCGTACTACAACCGCTCCGTGAACAACTGGGGCAAGGACGAGCGGCCCGAATACAACACCTTCTCCGTCAAGCAGAGCTTCACGCAGAGCCTGCAGGAGCAGCTGGGCTACCGGAATCTCACCGAACACCAGCGGGCCGTGGCCACCTTCATCATCGGCAGTCTCGACGACGACGGCTATCTCCGCCGCGACATTGAATCCCTGGTCGATGACATCGCCTTCCGCGCCGGCATCGAGACGAACGCCGAGGAAGTGGAGGCGATGCTCAAGGTCATCCAGCAGTTCGAGCCCTCCGGTGTGGGCGCGCGCGACCTGCGGGAGTGCCTGCTGATCCAGTTGGAGGACAAGAAGCAGACGCCGGCCGTGGCCAACGCCGTCCGCATCATCCGAGACGGCTTCAACGAGTTCAAGGGCCGCCAGTTCCCGAAGCTGATGAACCGCTTCCATCTGGACGCGGACCAGCTCAAGGCCGTGCTGGACGAGATCAAGAAGCTCAATCCCTCTCCCGGCGGCCAGATCGACGATAGTTACAGTGACCAGGCGCAGCAGATCGTTCCCGACTTCCGTCTCGACTATGAGAACGGGGAACTGATTCTGTCCATGCCGCGCTTCTCCATCCCGGAGCTCCGCATCAACCGCCGCTACGCCGAAATCATGGAGAACGGCAAGTACTCCAACGACCGCTCCCAGAAGGACGCGGCTACGTTCGTGGGCCAGAAGATCGCCGCGGCGAAGTGGTTCATCGAAGCCCTCCGCCAGCGCCAGAACACCCTGGAGAGCACGATGCGGGCCATCATCGAGTACCAGCACGACTATTTCATCGACGGTGACGAATCCTCCCTGAAGCCGATGGTCCTGAAGGACATCGCCGAGCGCACCGGCTTTGACATCTCCACCATCTCCCGCGTGGTGAACAGCAAGTGGATCGAGACGCACTTCGGCATCTTCCCGCTCAAATACTTCTTCTCCGAAGGCCTGGAGAACAGCGAAGGCGAGGAAGTCTCCACCCGTGAAATCAAGAAGGTCCTCCGCGACCTGGTGGACAACGAAGACAAGCACAACCCCCTCACCGACGACGACCTCGTCGACGCCCTCACCGCCAAAGGCTACAAGGTCGCCCGCCGCACCATCGCCAAATACCGCGCCCAGCTCGACATCCCCAAAGCCCGCCTGCGCCGCGAGCTCTGACGCCGTCCGGCCTTGCCGGTCCTTCGCGCGAGCGAGCGGCCCGCCCGTTTCCGTCCCCCCCTTTGGTCCGTCCCGTCTGGCCCCGGTTTGCTCATAAATGTGCGAAACAGCCTTGTTTCGCACATTTTTCTCCCCATCCGGTCCCGATATGTGCGAAAACACCCATTTCCGCACATATTTTGCCCCATTTACCGGAAATATGTGCGATTTCCGACCTTTTCGCACATTTTTCTTCCGATTCGGTCCCGATATGTGCGAAAATACCCTTTTTCGCACATATTTCGCCATTCCGGACTTGCCCCGTCGTCATTACGGGGGATTTTTGCTAACTTTGTACAGCAATGAAGAAAGCGTATATCGAGACATACGGGTGTCAGATGAATGTGAATGACACCGAAGTCATTTTTTCCATCCTGGCCGGGGAGGGGTATGAGCGGACGGAGGCGATGGAGGAGGCCGATCTGATCATGGCGAACACATGTTCCGTGCGGGACAATGCGGAGCAGCGGATCTGGGGCCGGATCGAGCAGTTCAACCTGCAGCGCCGCAAGCGCCCCGGAGTGGTCGTGGGCATCGTGGGCTGCATGGCGGAGCGGTTGAAGGACAAGCTGCTGGACACGCGGAAGGTGGACCTGGTCGTGGGCCCGGACGCCTACCGGTCGCTGCCGCGGCTGCTGAAGGCCATAAAGCCGGACTCCCCGCAGATTGACGTGCTCCTTTCCCGCGACGAGACCTATGCCGACATCACGCCGGTCCGGACCGACAAAAACGGCGTGTCCGCCTTCATCTCCATCATGCGCGGCTGCAACAACGTGTGCTCCTACTGCGTGGTGCCCTACACCCGCGGCGCGGAGCGTTCGCGTGACCCGCATTCCATCGTGCGCGAGGCGTGCGACGTGTTCCAGAAGGGATACAAGGAGGTGACGCTGCTGGGCCAGAACGTGGACAGTTATCTGTGGAAATCGGCCGAGGAGACGGTGAACTTCGCGGAGCTGCTCCGGCGCGTCGCAGGCATCAGCCCCGAGTTGCGCGTCCGTTTCGCCACTTCGCATCCGAAGGACATCAGCGACGAGGTCATCGACACGATGGCCGCGTATGACAATATCTGCAAG
>JAEEGJ010008398.1_pt1 | contig 28495 bp, 21 predicted proteins | sample 8958761 | NCBI WGS metagenome assembly JAEEGJ01 (sample SAMN16246546, study PRJNA631951) | gut metagenome | biome: gut microbiome; feature: rumen; material: RS-attached | host: Bos | place: Iran: Karaj | collected 2018-10
CGTCCCTTCCGGGTACCAGATCTTCATTCTTTATGCTGCTGATGGCTCCGATATCAAACGGAGTCTCCTGATAAACGTAATAGTTGAGCCAGTTCGTGTACATGAGGGTCGCAGAAGACCTCCATCTGAGGAGCGCGCCTTTTTCGGGATCATTGTCTACGTAATAGTTGACCGGCAAAGCAGTATCAAGACCAGCGCCCTGATCCCTCTTGTATTCTCTGTCTAACGTCTCCCTGTCATATTCGGAGTGACCGGTGATGAAGATCTGACGGCCGTGCAGATCGGAAACGGCATAAATTCCGCACTCCTCGGATTCAGAAAGGATCCTTAAGTCCTTGTGCTTTAAGATGTCCTCTTTCCTGATCTCCGTGTAGCGCGAATGGGGAACATAGAAGACGTCGTCAAAGCCTCTGAAAAGCTTGACCGGACGGCTCCATGTCATCGAATGCTCGAAAACGCCGAAGACCTTCTTGTCGAGAACATACTTGGGTACGCCATAGTGATAGTAAAGTCCCGCGAACGCAGCCCAGCAAAGATGGAGCGTCGAATAAACGTGTGTCTTGCTCCACTCGAGGATCTGGCAGAGTTCCTCCCAGTAATCCACTTCCTCAAAAGGAAGCTTCTCGACGGGCGCGCCTGTAATGATCATGCCGTCGAAATACTGGTCCTTTATCTTATCGAAAGTCTCATAGTACTTGGTAAGATGCTTCGCGCTCGTATGTGTCGACTGGTGCGAAGCCATGCATAAAAGCTCGATGTCGATCTGGATCGGAGTGTTGGACAGAGCCCTTAAGAGCTGAGTCTCCGTCGTGATCTTGTCAGGCATCAGATTGAGGATGACAAGCTTCAGCGCTCTTATGTCCTGGGACAGAGCGCGGTTCTCTTCCATAACGAATATTCTTTCCTGCTCGAGGATCTGTCTCGCCGGAAGATTGTCTGCTATTCTGATAGGCATTTTTAGCCTCCTTCGTTAACCGCTGATGAATTCGTTCAGAATTGATTCCGCGGGAACCTGGTCAGGGCTTACCACAGGTATCTTGTCAAGGTGGCCCATCAGCTTGCTGGCTTTTGTAAGGGCCGAAGACAGGTCTGCAAAAGGCTTGCCGCTGGTTGACTTTTCCATGAATACGCTGGGTTCTATCGTACCCTTCTCGACCTGCTTCAACGCTGCCTGAATATCGTTTAAGGCAAGCGGCGCAATTATGAGGCTCTCATACGCGAGGAACGAATTGACGTGATAATCGGCGCATGTCAGATAGTCAGTATAGTACTTCTCCTCTGACTTGGAGATCATGGGCCAGTAATCGATCGTGGCGAGGGCATGGGCATTCCTGTGCCTGTTGTCCCTGACGATCCTTCGAAGCATTCTGATCTCATTGCTGTCCATAAGCTTGGTGTCACAGTAAACGTTGCCGTATGGCATGATGAACACCTTCGAGCACCTGTCGCCGAAGTCTCCGGAGATTCTCGAATTGAGTCCGTGGAGGCCTTCTACGACAAGAACGCCGTCATCTCCTAAGCAGATTGCATTCTCGGGTTTGCCCTCATGCTGGGTCCTTGTCTGGAAATCAAAGAACGGCGGGATTACCGTCTCTCCGTTAATGATCTTGGCGATGTCTTTTTGTATCCTGTCAACGTCAAGCGCGTCAATGGTCTCGAAATCCGGCCTTCCCTCACGGTCACAGACGATCTCCTTAAGGTTGTAGTAATCGTCGAGCGAGAGATGGCAGGCTTTGCGCCCTGCCTCGGTAATGGTCTTGGCAAGTCTTAATGTAAAAGTCGTCTTACCTGAGGAAGTCGGGCCTGATACAAAGATCGCCTTCTTGCTCTTGTCGGCGCAGATTTCAGAACAGATCGTGTCGATCCTCTCAAGAAATGTTTTCTCCGATTCCGAAATGAACCTGGGCAGATTCAATGCCCCGAGAGATTCTTCGAGCTCTTCAACCGTAATGTCGATTCTGTCTCTAAGCTCCGCCATGCCTTCCTCCTGTTTCCGCGAAAAGAGATTCGGTTCGAAGGAACTTATCGCTTCGAAGGAAAGAATCTCTTAAGTATCAATGTGTTAATGAGCCAATCCCAGACAAACTGCGCGACTCTGAACGCTATGTAGATAAGTCCCGGGATCACCATGATGACCGCGAGGTTGAGCAAAACAACCAGCATTACGTGCAAGCCTCCCGCAAGCACGCCGGTAACCGTAGCGAAAGAACCGGAACTCGCCGCATATTTTGTTGTATATGTCTCAAGCGTCTTATTGAGATAATCTACAATAACCGTCTGGAGATCTCCCATATTCACCGTGATCTTAGGGAGTATGAGGCTCACGGTGTAACTGAGAACGAGATAAGATTTGAATATCTTCTCTGCTAAAACCAATAATTTGCCCCATAAGGGCATTCGATAGTATCTGAAATTAATGAAGGGACTGGCGACGAAAAGAATGATGAACGCAGCGAAAAGAGGCATTCCGACAACACCGAACCCCAAGAGAGTCTTGCCGGCGATATATGTGTAAAGCACTATGCAGTTGCAAAGGAGTCCATAGATTATGAAGAGCCAGAAATGCTTTCTGTTCTCATAATCGGTATCGCTCCAAAGCTTACCGAGCATTAGTCCTTCAAGATAATCCAAGTGCCAGTTCCTCCGAATGTTTAACCTTTAAATTCTAACACACAAGCAGCATTACGGCTACTTGCACGATCACAGTCCCTCTATGGCGTTCTTGCCGCAGCTCAATACGATCTTCTCGCAAAGATCCTCGTAAGAGATGCCTTCGACCTTTGCAGCCTCGGGAAGCAGCGACGTATTCGTCATTCCGGGGAGGTTGTTTGCCTCAATGAACCAGAATTCGTGGGTATTCTCGTCATAGATCATGTCCACCCTGCCGTACTGGTTCATTCTCAGCAGGTCAAAGATCCTGACCGAGAGCTCCTGGCACTTCTTATAGTCTTCGGGATCTATCCGGGCAGGACAAACATGAGTTGTAAGACCGTCCTGGTACTTGTTCTTATAATCGTAGAAGCCCTCATGGGGAATGATCTCCGTGATCGGGAGCGCCCTGCGTCCGACAACGCTGATCGTGACTTCGCGGCCTTTGAGGAACTGCTCAACGAGTATCATCTGTTTGTACGAAGCCGCCCACTCGAGTGCGGGAGCGAACTCTTCCTCGTTCTTGACGATGGATACGCCGCAGGAAGATCCGCAGCCTATGGGCTTGATGACACAGGGAATTCCGATCTCCTCTTTGATCTTCTCGGGAGTCATGTCCTCATATCTGCCTGTTATCCACTTTGCGGTGGGGATGCCCGCGCCGGCGACCAGTGCCTTTGAAAGGGACTTGTCCATGGCGATGGCGCAGCCCAAATAGCCGCAGCCCGTGTACATTATGTCGTAAGCGTCAAGGAGAGCCTGGACCTGTCCGTTCTCTCCGTGGGAACCGTGAAGTCCCAAAAACACCCTGTCGGCATACTGGCAGATCTCGATGACCCTGGGTCCTACCCACTGTCTTCTGCCGCCGTGCTGTCTGATTATTTCCTCAAGGTCAGGTTCAACCTCGGGAATCTCATATTTGTAAGGATTGACCGTGCCGCGGCGGAAAAAGCTCTCGGCGGGACGGTCGTTCTCGATGCCGTCATAAAGATCTATAAGCGCTACTTCATGGCCTTTGGACAGAAGTGCATTCGCAATGAGGCTTGCTGATTTGAGCGAGACGTCGCGCTCCGGCGACAGACCGCCGCCTAAAACAACTATTTTCATGAAAAACCTTTCTTTTCGCGAGTTATATGCAGATTATAGACCTATTTCACAAATCTTTTCGCCCTTTCGCGAGAAACTGTTATAAGTTTGTAAAAGTTGCCCATATTAATAATTGATATAATTATTTAAATCGTTTGAAGGGAGAATTTATGCTCGCATTTTTATACCTTTGCGTATGCGCCATAACGGGAATGGTCCTCGTGGCCATCTGCGTCCCTGATGTTAGACGTCTTTATTTGGCATGTGCGCCTTCCGTCAAGGCGATCGAAAACATACCCAGCACCCTCTTCGTAGTCGCCACGGGAACCGTGGCCGGAATGCTGTGCGTACCGTTCGTCAATTACTATGTGATCTTAGGCCTGTCATATTTCGTTGCAAGCGAGAAGCTCTGCATGAAGATAGGTCTGATGGTAACAGCAGCCGTATTCTTCTGGCTCGTCCTTACATGCCTGATAGTCGTTAACCGCAGGCGCATCAAGAAAGATGAAGGCGAACCGGAGACATTCGCCAAGCTGCCCGCCTACAAGAACAAGGCATCGAATACGCTTTTCTACAGCTTCGTGATCCTTATGACCACGATCGTAGCGTCCTTCCTCATGTTCTATACATACAGGATCGACAGAGGATACCTCCTGAACGGCTATTCGACTTTCTCGGACCTCTCGCCCCACACGGCTATGGTCTCCTCATTCGGCAAGGGCTTTAACTTCCCCACCGAATACATGCACTTCTCCGGAGACGGCATCAAGTACCACTTCATGTTCTACTTCCTCGCCGGAATGCTCGAATATCTCGGCATGCCGATCGACTATGCGCTTAATATCCCCTCCATCATCTCGATGGTATGCGCAATGGTCCTCCTCGGCCTTCTTGCATCGCTTCTTTCCGGAAGACGCCTTGCTTTTGCACTTTCCCCCGTACTCGTTTTCCTCAGGAGTTCGCTCAATGTTTTCGTACACATCAAAGATCTCATGGCTGAGGGCAACTCGTTAGGCGGTGCCATCGGCCAGATAATGTCCGAGAACACCTGGTACGGTACAACACCCTATGACGAATGGGGTGTTTGGGCCATCAACGTTTACCCCAACCAGCGCCACCTGATGCTCGGCATCGCCGTGGTGCTCATTGCTGTTATACTCTTTATACCTTTCGTGAGAAGACTCTGCATTTCCGCTATGAGCGCAGGCTCTTTCACCGGTTTCTTCAAGGCCATCCTTTTCTCACGCAATGCCTGGTTAGTAAGAAACGATGATCCGCTCTCGCCGAAGACCATAACGCTCTTTACCTGCTTACTGGTCATCGCAATGCCGTATTTCCACGGCTCATGCCTCATCTCGCTGCTTCTGGTCCTCTTCGGAATGGCCATAGTTTCCGAGAGCAGGCTTTTGCACCTGATGGTCGCGGTATGCGCCGTCGCATCCTCCTTCGTCCAGACTCTGGCATTGTCAGGCGGTGCGAATAAAGTTCTCGCAATGAAATTCAAGCCCGGATTCCTCCTTGCGGATACACAGAATGCTGCAGTCGCACGTGATCCGGTCGCATGGGGCCAATATCTCGTTATGGTAACCGGTGCCACTTTGCTGGTTGCGGCTGCCTGCACGGTTATCCTGCTTTTCCATGACCTCATCAAGAAGAAGCCCATCTACAGATTCTTCCTGATCCTCGCATTCATGAATCCTATCCTGTTCGCGTTCCTGTTCCAGGTTACGCTCGAGATGCTTGCCAACCACAAGTTCATCCAGGTATCGCTCATCCTTATCGATGCATTCGTAGCATTGTTCCTTGCAAATCTTCTGGTCGTTCCCGGACGCAAAAAGACCATTGTCGTTTACGCTGCCGATGCAGACATCTCTGATGATGACGACGAAGACGAGGACGAAGATGATGATTCCGAAGAATCCGATGAGAAGCTTGAAGCTCTCGAGGCCAACATCAAGAAGGCTGAAGAAGACGGCGAGCTTCCTCCCGTGATCCTCGAAAAGAAGGATGACGATAAGGAAGAAGATTCCGAAAAGAAAGAATCCAAAGACCTCCATTTCGAAGACTCCGATGAAGAGCCGTTTGAGGTTGTGACAGATTCAGAGGAATCCGATGACAGCAAGCCTGAAGAGATCATCACTGACGACACAGAAGATGACAAGAATGAAGACTCTTCTTCAGACGAATCCGAAGAAAAGAAGGATACAGAGGAAGATACAAAGGCCGAGTCCGATGATAAGGATTCCGCTGACGAAGACGACGTCCTTGACGATTCCGACGATGCAGATGTAGCTTTCGTTACCGAAAAGAGCGAAGACGAAGCTAAAGAAGAGTCCAAGGAAGAAGACAAGAAGGAAGAAACTGAAGAGAAAAAGGATGAGGAAGAAAAATCCGATTCCCGCCTCCTTTCCAAGACTCCTTCTGAGCCCGCCGTTGCAATGAGGCCCGGCAACATGATCGCTGCAGCCAAGGCCGAAGAGGAAGCCAAAGCCGCTGAAGAAGCTAAAGCAGCAGAAGAAGCAAAGGCAAAGGAAGATGCCGAGAACGAAGAGTCTTCTGACGTTAAAGACAACAAGGACGAAGAAGAGATCAGCGAAGAGCTTCCTTATGAAGTCCTTGATGACGAAGAGGAAAAGAAGGAACTCGCTGAAACCTCAGAAGAAGATTCCGTTAAAGAAACAGACGACAAGTCCGTCGAAGAAAAGGACGAAGACAAGTCTGAAGACGAGGAAGATGACGATTCTGAGGATATGGTGCTTGAGCACGAGGAAGTAGAGACCGTAAAGAGCAAAGGTCTGCCCGGCCCCGTCTGGTTCATTTTCGAGATCTTCGGCGTACTTGCAGCCCTCATACTGATCGTCGCTCTTGTCGGTACCGGCATCTCTGAATGGGCAACGTATATCAACATCAACGCCACACCGATGGCCGTAAACGTCAATTCTCCGGTCACCGAATGGATCGAGAAGCATACCGAGCCTGATGATGTATTCCTTACGCCCGAATGGTCCATGGACAGATTCCTGCTCGCAGGACGCCCCATGTACTACGGCTGGCCTTACTACGCATGGTCCGCAGGTCATGACACGAACACACGTGACACCATTTACCTGTGGCTCATCTCAGGCTGCGGCGGCGACATCAACGAATTCAAGCGCTACTGCAAGGAGCGTGGAATCCGCTACCTGATCGCCGATCCCGACTTCGATGAGGGCGACTACGGTGAAGACGTATTCTTCAACCGCGAGTTCTTCGAAGAAAACCTCCAGCAGGTTGCTTACTTCACCGAAGAGAAGACCGTCATCTACAAGATATACTGATAACGGTAAAACCTAAAACAACAGCGGGTGCCTCAGGGCACCCGTTTTTATGCCGTTCCCCATCGCTTCTTCACTTTCAACTCAAACGGAAGAAGCGACGGGTAATGTACCGCATATTAAAGGGGGCCGCCACATGGCAGCCCCCTTCATTGACTACAATCCGTTTCAGGATTATTCTTCTTCAACCTTGGATTCAGCTATAACCTTCTGTGCAACTTCCTCAGGTGCGGGTTCATAGCGGACATGCTCCATGGAGAACCATCCGCGGCCCTGAGTCATAGACTTAAGGTCTGTAGCATATTCAAGCATCTCAGCTGTAGGAACTTCAGCGTTGACAACAGAACCGAACTCGTCTGCGTCGATGCCCATGATCCTGCCGCGGCGCTTGTTAAGGTCGCCCATGATGTCGCCCTGCTTATCCTCGGGAATGTGTACCTCAACCTTGCTGATGGGTTCGAGGAGGACAGGACCGGCCTGTGTCATACCTGCCTTGAAAGCGAGGTTTGCAGCGATCTTGAATGCCATTTCGGAAGAGTCAACCGGGTGGTAAGAACCGTCGACCAGAGTAGCCTTGAGGTTAACTACCGGATATCCTGCGAGAACGCCCTTCTTAACGGATTCCTGCAGACCCTTCTCGACTGCCGGGAAGTAGTTCTTCGGAACAGCGCCGCCGAAGACCTTCTCTTCGAATACGAGATCTTCAGAATCGTAGTTGGGTTCAAACTCAACCCAGACATCACCGTACTGACCGTGGCCGCCGGACTGCTTCTTGTGCTTACCCTGGACTTTGACCTTCTTGCGGATGGCTTCACGATAAGCGACTCTCGGAGCATCGAGTGTGCAGTTTACGTTGTAAACGCTCTTGAGCTTGCTGATGATGACCTTGAGCTGCATGTCGCCGAGACCGGAAAGAACCATCTGCTTGGTCTCAGGATTCGTCTCGACTGAGAAGCAATGATCTTCGTCTGCGAGCTTGGTAAGACCTGTGATGATCTTATCTTCTTCGCCCTTCTTATCGGGAACGATGCTCTTGGAAAGGACAGGAGTAGGGAACTTGATCTTGGGCATCTCAAGAATGCGGGCCTTATCGCAGAGCGTATCGTTTGTATCTGTATTTGCGAGCTTTGCAGCAGCACCGATGTCACCTGCGGTAACCTTATCGGTTGCGATCTGCTCCTTGCCGCGCAGATAGAACAATCCGCCGATCCTCTCATCCTTGCCCTTTGTGGCGTTGTAGACGGTGGAATTGGCGCGCAGAGTACCTGCGTTGACCTTGAAGATACTGATCTTACCGACGAACGGGTCGGAGATGGTCTTGAATACGAATGCTGCGAGAGGATCGTCTATAGAGCAGCCTACCATCTGTGTGCTGCCGTCAGGAAGTGTAGCTTCCAAAGCGGGCTTCTTGCCTGCCGGAGGTGTATCCTTCGAGATGCAGTTGAGGAGGAAATCGATACCCCAGTTCATGTATGCGGAACCGCAGTAGATCGGGTGAAGCTTTCCTTCACGGAAACCTGCGTGTACGCCGTGACGGAACTCGTCCTCTGTGAAAGGCTCGCCTGCGAAGAACTTCTCCATAAGCGCGTCATCAGCTTCTGCTACGACTTCGTTGACCTTGTTCTGGAGGTCATCAACTCTTTCGTTGTACTCTTCGGGAAGCGGGAACTCGACGAACTTGCCTGTGCCCTTCTCGATGCTGAAAGCCTTACGGTTCATAACATCAACGATACCCGTCATCTGGCCGTCCTTCATGATAGGGAAAGAAAGCGGGATGACCGAAGATCCGTAACGCTCCATCATACGTGCTGCAACTGCCTCGAAGTCAGCGTTGGGCTCATCCATTCTGTTCATGAAGAACAGGAAAGGAACCTTCTTACCCTTCAAGAGTCTGATCGCCTTCTCGGAACCTACGGATGTACCGCCCTTAGCGGAAATCATGATGACGCCTGAATCGGCAATTCTAATTCCGCTCATCTCCTCGCCCAGGAAATCGAAGTCACCGGGAGTGTCGATGATATTAATCTTGCTGCCCTTGTATTCACAGCAGGCTACGGAAAGGCTTACAGACATCTGACGCTTGATCTCTTCGGGATCATAGTCGAGTGTCGTGTTTCCGTCAACGATCTTGCCCTGACGACCAATCGCTTTTGTGTAATAGAGAATAGCCTCAGCGAGTGTCGTCTTTCCGGACCCGACGTGCCCGAACAGCGCGATATTGCGAATTTTGTCTGCGGAATAATTTTCCATCAGTCATTCCTCCTTAGGTACAAATTTTCAATAACTTTCCTATTATAAATTATTTGATTGTCCAATTCCACAAAACGCGAAACATATTTTAAATATTTTTTGTGCATTTGATTTCAATGCCCGGGGAGCAGAAAAGAGGCTGCGTAAATAACGCAGCCTCACTGACATTTAATCTTTTAAGAGCTTAATTATCTGACTCTTCTTGTTTCCTGCATGGGTCTCTCGAAAATCAGGATCACACGGTCTTCCTTTGTATTGAAGGAACCGCCGGACAGAGATGCGGCCTCTGAACCGCCCATGGAGGAAATGAGCTTTCCGCCGTCATCGTCGATCGCGGAAACAAGCTTCCATCCTTCAGATGACTTCTTCTTAAGGAGCTCGTTGAGGGCTTTGACATCGACTTCTGACATACGGTTATGTCCGACTACCTCGACGCTGTATTCCTTGGGACCGTCACCGGCTCCGGAAATACCTTCTCTGACCCTCTTCTCAAGTGCTGCTACGGACTCATCGAGCGCAGCAAGCTTCTTCTCAAGCTCCGCCTTCTCCATCTCTTTCTCCTTAATCTGCTTCTCAAGCTCTTTGATCTTTTCTTCTTTCTCGTCGATCTGCTTCATCATGGAGCCCTTCTCGCTCTCACTCAGAGCAGCTTCCTTGAGGAATACGGCCTGCTTCTCGGCATTGAGCACGATCTCCTGTGCTGCAGCCTCTGCAAGAACGGTTGCCTTCTTGGAATCGGCAATGATGCGCTTTGCGTCATCAAGCTCGCCCTTCAGGCCCTTGATCTCACCTTCGAGATTGACCTTCTCCTGAGCCAGCTGGTTAGTTGCCTCTTCAGCAGTATTCTTCTTGGCCTCAACTACCTCAAGATCGGCATTTGCAGCCTTGATCTTCTGGTTGAGTTCTTTCTCTCTTGCATCAAGATCAGCCTTGACCGACTCGATCTGATTCTTGAGTTCTTCTTTTGCGGCAGCATTCTGCGCGAGCAGCTCATCACGCTTAGCGGCAGCCTCTTCAGCCTCTGCCATGACTCTTCTGGCCTGCTCGGTAAGGTTGTCGAGCTCAGACTGTGCCTGGCTGTTGCGCTTCTCGAGTTCCGAGATGATCTGGTCACGCTCTGCGTTTGCAGCGGCAATGAGCTTCTCTGTCTCAGCTTTTGCCTTATCGCGGTCAGCTTCTGCCTGATCCTTTATCTTGAGAGCTTCGGATGCCTGCTCCATAGAGACCTTCTTGGACTCTTCGGCAATCCTTATCTTCTCTTTCTCGAAATCTTCCTTAAGCTTAACGATGCTGTCTTCAAGCGCCTTGACTTCCTTGGCCTTCTCAGCCTGGATCTTATCGGCATTGTCCATCATCGTCTGGATCTCTTCTGCCTGCTTGACCAGCTCGTTACGCTTGTCCATAGCCTCTTTGTATTCTTTTTCGACCTGGACAGCGAGCTCTTCAGTCTGACGCTGTGCTTCCTCGAGGATACGCTTCTGTTCAGCCTGTGCAGCGGCGATCATCTCGTCGTGCTCTTTCTTGCTCTTCTCTTTTGCATCTTTGAGAAGGGAATCGGCTTCCTTGCGCATTGCGTCACGCTTCTCGCGTGCCTCGCCTACCTCGTTGCGGATAGTATCGACGGTCTGCTCGAGAGCGATCTTCTCATCGAGCTTCTTTTTCTGGAAAGCAGAGAATTCCGAATCGAGCTTGAGCTTCTCGGAATTGAACTTATCCTGCATCGTATTGTAATCACGCTCAAGCTTCTCCATAGCTTCGATAATGCGCTTTTCTTCTTCGCTTCGCTTAGCCTCGGCGCGTGCGATCTTCTCCTGCTCTTTCTGCTCAAGAACCTTCTTGGCATCCTCCGCAGCAGCATTCACATCACCCTGAGACGCCTTTTGGAAGTCGTATTTGCACATTGAGCAACGGGCTACATTGTCTCCCATCATTACACCGCATACCGGACATCTCTTCATAAAACATTCTCCCTGATCTTCGCCGGTTTATACTCCGGCTCTTAAATAACACGTCTTATTATACTCCCTTAAAACAAGAATGTTTTATTTTTTTGACTCTGTAAATTTGAATTTTTAGTAAACATCAATAGATTATAGGCTTTCGGGCTTCTATTTTCTGTGTGCGTTGTCCTCATGCCGTTTTGGGTTAGCTTCGTATAATTATATAAATCAAAAGTGAGGGGTAACTGAAATGAAACATCTTTCCCGTAAGTTATTGGCAGTCGTGCTTTCGGCTGCTGTTATTACAGGTATTTTCTGCGGCTGTGCCAAAGGCACCGGAGCAGGAAGCACCGTCACCGTCGGTATCACACAGGAGCCTTCGGTACTTGATCCTCATACTGTAGCCGCAGCAGGCGACAGAGAGATCATTTTCAACATCTACGAGGGCCTTTATAAGTTCGATTCCGAAGGAGTTCTTAACCCCTGTCTCGCAACAGGCTATGAGCTCTCACCCGAAATGGACGAATACATTTTCGATATCCGCAAGGGCGTTAAGTTCCATAACGGCAAAGAACTTACACCTGACGATGTCGTTTTCTCGCTTTCACGCGCGGCAGGTCTGCTTCCCGGTCAGGACAAAGCACCTGTTGATCCGCTCAAGGTTATTTCCGAAGTCTCCGTCAGCAAGGACGATGCAAACAAGGTCATCGTCAAGCTCAGGGAAAAGAGCAGCGAGCTCTTAAGCTACTTCACCGTAGGCATCATCCCCTCCGGTTATGAGGACTGCCAGACCAAGCCTGTAGGAACAGGTCCTTTCAAGTTCGATTCATATAATCCCGGCCAGAACATAACGATCTCCAAGTTCGACGGTTACTGGGGCGAGAAGGCATCGATCGACACCGCAGTCTTCAAGATCTGCGCAGACATCGACAGCGGAATGGTCGAGCTTACAAACGGAAGCATCGACATCTTCCCGCACTTCACAACAGACCGCGCAAAGCAGATCGACCAGACAAAGTTCAAGGTAGATTCCAGCGTCTCCAACATGCCTCAGATCTTCATTCTCAACAACAAGGTCAAGCCTTTTGACAATGCCAAGGTCCGTGAGGCCCTCAACTATGCCGTAAACAGAAAGGACATCATCTCCGTTTCCACAGACGGAACAGGTGTTGAGCTTACAACTGCAATGAGCCCCGCTATGGGCAAGTACTACGATACTTCACTTGACGGCACATACACATATGACGTTGAGAAGGCTAAGGCTCTCTTAAGCGAAGCCGGCTTCCCCAACGGTTTCGAGACAACCGTAACCGTCTGCTCTTCATACCTGCCCCATGTTAACGCTGCAGTCGAGATCGCTGCCGAGCTCAAGAAAGTAGGCGTTACCCTCAAGATCAACCAGGTTGACTGGGCTACATGGCTCGATCAGGTCTATGCAAAGAGAAATTACGATTCAACCGTTATCTGCGTTGACAGTGATTTCGCGCCTTATGATGTTTTAAGCCGCTATGCATCCGACAGCTCAAAGAACTTCTTCAACTTTTCCAACGCAAGAGTAGATGAACTCCTCAAGCTCATTCCTGCCGAGAAGGATGATGCAAAGAAGGTTGAGTACTATCACGAGATCTTAAGCATCATGGTCAAGGATGCCGCTTCCGTTTATATTCAGGATCCCACATCCATCACGATCGTAAGCAACCGCATCGAGGGATACAAGACATGGCCTATGTACGTCGTTGATCTCTCAAAGGTCAAGGTCGCGAAATAAGCCTGACGCTTAACAAATCAGCCAAATGAAATATTCCCTCCGGATCATTCCGGGGGGAATATGTTTTTCTCATAGAAGTGCTTGATTATCGACCGTCTGGTAACTATCCCTATGAATATCCCGCGGTCATCGGTAATGGGAACAAAGTTCGTCTCCATCGCCCTGATTATCAGGTTTTCGATCGATGCGCTGATGGTGACGGGCGGATTCTTCTTCGTGTAATCCAAAAGGTCTGTCAGCCGGAAGCTCTCAAGGCTTTCGATCGCCATCGTATGGGGCTCTCCGCCCTCGCCCTTTATTATGAACCACAAGAGATCCCCTTCGCTGACCGTGCCCACATAGTGGCCTTCGCGGTCGAGCACGGGCACCGCGGTAAAACCGTTGGCATGCATCTTTTCAAGCGTCTGCCTGACAGTGGCATCGGAATATACAAAAGTTACATCCTGTTTTGGTCTGGTAAAAAAAGCGATGTTCATATTAATCTCCGGAGATCAGATTCCTCCCAGATCCTTGTCGATGTGGACCTGGAACGGTGTTGCAGTAAGGCCGTTCTGTGCGTGAAGCGGTGTCGGACCGTATGAGAAAAACGCATAGCGGACCTTTGAAGGGTACTCAACGAACGGACATGACAGAAGTACTGTCTTTCCGTCAAAATCGACCGTGGCCTCAGCCGGGAAAAACTCTCCGTCCTCACCTGCGACCTCAAAACCCGAATCCTCAGGGCCGAAGCCTGCCTGAAGGTTAAGGAGCAGGTAGTCTCCGCCAAATGTCACCTCAACGCCTTCGCCGCGGCGTGCGTCTATGATATAGGGCGCGACAGCCTCAGTGTTCTCAAATCCGTAAACAAACTTCTGTGCCAGCAGGGCAAGCCTGTCGCCGGGAGTTTTCTTATCTGACGGATAGAGGTTGTCGAACTCTCCGCAATCCGCCGTAACGGCCATATAAACATTTCTCAGATCGATCGCGACTATCTGCTGCTGTTCGCGCAGGAGCGGCCATGACATATCGTCATAACCCATATACTTGCGGTCCTTTGAAATATACATGGGCAGCTGGCAGAAAAGGAACGGGAGCTCATCATCGAAAAAAACCTCGCGCCATTCCCTGATAAGCGATTCAAAAGCATGTCCGTACTCGGTCTGGTGCCCGTCCGTGTCGGACTCGCCCTGATAGTAGATAATGCCTCTCAATGTATAAGGCGCGATCCTCAGGATCATGCTCTCAAAGAACGAGCCGGGATGTCTTACGGCTTCAGGGCCCACCGGGGGCGGCCATGGTGCCGGTCCGATGAGATTGTCAGCCTCAAAATATGTTAAGTTGGGGTTCTCTTCAAGGATCTCATCAAGTGCTTTCCGGTATTCCTCTTCACACGCTTCATATTCATAACGGAAATCCTCGAATTCAGCGGGGGTATATTCAGACGAACGCTCATTGAACTCCTTTAAATATGCCTCTCCGTCCTTGGAAGTCAGCAGGCTTTCGATGCTCTGCCAGCAGTCGACCGTAGATCCCGGGAAAGTGCACTGGATTATGCCGATCTTGGCATCAAGTCTTGACTCGATGGACTGGGCAAAATAGAAAGCGACACCGCTCATCTTGCCTGCGGTTTCAGAATCTATCTCGATCCAGCATGACTCCTCTTCGGCCTTCTCCTGAGCCTCATCGAGGAAGCCGGCCTCAGGTACCTTATAGTATCTGATCTCGGTCTTTCCTATCTTCGGGATGATATATTTGGCAAACTCGCTGCGTTCCAGCGGATATTCCATATTGCCTTCTCCGGCAGCCAGCCAGACTTCACCCGCATAAGCGTTTTGGATGATAACGGGTTCTTCCCCGTCGGCGGAGATCATTATTTCATAAGGGCCGCCGGGCTCTTCGACCGGTTCTGCACAGATGAGAAAGCTTCCGTCTTCCTCCGTTGCCGCCTCGGCAACAAGGATACTTTCATCTTCTTTGAAAAGCGCGCATCTTACTGTGCATGGCTTGTCAGAACGGCCGAATATACGTAATTCAGCTCCCCACTGGAACACCATATTGTCTTTAAAAATGCCGTTTAACCAGATAGCCATACCTAAAGATTATAACTTATCGAACTATGGTTTGAATTGTCATTTTGGTTTCAGAAAAGCGTACTGATGAACAGATATGCCTGACCTGCATCACCGTTAACAGTGATGAATCCCTGGGCTACTGCGGAACCGAAAGTCATTACTCCGTTAAGAACGGCAGTAAAAGCGTCAGTATCCGCATCGATATAAAACGGCGCATTGATATATTCATAAGGCGCAGTCTCAGCCTGTCCGTCTTCTACCTTGACATAGAAAGGCTGGTTGTCGAGATTGCCCTTAAGGGTGATCTGCGTAGCGGTATCCCTGAGGAATCTTGCTTTCGCAGCTCTCTGCTCAACTGCCCTGAAAATGCTCGCGAATGTGGGTTCAACTTTTGTCTTAGCAGCCATGTTAAATTCCTCCCGCTGTATTTACTTCTTTTGCGGACTCATCAGTTCCGCTGATTCCTTTATCTTCCTTAACTTCTGAAGCAGTCTTTTCGACCGGCATCATCTTCTTCTCAATGGTGAGTATCCAGGATGTAGGGATGATCTTTGATGCGACATGAAGAGCCTTTTGCGAAAAGCCATAAACAAGGATCTGCCTTCCTTTCCCGGATGCTTTAATAGAGGCTTTTGCAAGCTTGACCGGATCGGCAACGACATACTTTCGGATGCCGGTAAAATCAGCTTGCGCTCCGCCTGTAGCTTTGCGCTGGAAATCGGTCTTAACGGGCCCCGGGCATATTGCCGTGACTATGATCCTGTGATCTTTCAGTTCATAATAAAGCGCTCTCGAAAAAGAGATTACAAAGGCTTTGCTTGCCGCGTATGCCGCGAATCCCGGCTGGGGAAGGAATCCCGCCGACGATGCAATATTAATGATCCTCGGTCTTTTGTCTTTTGTCCGGGAGGGATCTCTCACGATCATGTATGGAATGCAGATCCTGGTAAGCTTTGCAAGACTCGTGCAGTTGACGTCGATCGTATCTTCGAGCGTCTTGGCGGGATGATCTTCCACCAAGCCTTTCATGCCCATTCCCGCACAGTTTATAAGCAGACCTATCTGAGGCTTTTCCGAAGCAAGACGTTCAGAAAGCCTAGTCATATCTTCAGTTGAGGAAAGGTCGGCAGTGACCGGTACTATACGGTCGTCTCCAAGCAGTGTCTTTATCTCAATGAGCTTATCTTCGCTTCTTGCTACTGCCCAGATCTCATCAAAGGGTGTGGCGCCGTTTACTCCGCGGTCATTAGCTATCTCTTCGAGAAAAGCTTTTCCGATACCGGATGATGCGCCTGTGATTATCGCGATGTGTTTGCTCACGACAGATCTACCTCCGATGAAGAACTCTAAAACAATAATACACTAAATCGAGAGACCTTCCATATAACAAAAAGAAAACGGCGGTCTCATTTCGAGGCCGCCGTAAATGGCTTTGATCAATTATCCTGACTGCCCGGATCGATCGGCTTAAATCCGAATACCGGCTGGGTTGCAGTAGGAGCTACATGCGCGCTCGGATCAGCTATGGCAGGTCTCTGACCTTCAAGCACCTGTCCCTTTGCAGCTTTGAACCTGGTATCGGTAACATGCTGGTCACCCTGCATGATCGCCGAGGAACTGACAGCTGTTCCGTATGAACTCACTGCCTTATTTTCGTCAGCTGTCTCGGGTGCTGCTTCTTCGCCTGCCTTCTTGAACGGATTTATAGCTGCCGCTCCGCGGGAAGCCCATACCGGAGTCCTTGCCGAACCGTTCGAGTTGCCGGCCAGCATGCTTCCGAGCTGGTTGGAGTTGGTAGAACCTGTCTTTGTGCGTGCAGGAGCTGCAACCGGATTAAACGTGCTCTTTGCTGTGTCATTCGTTGCAGTATGCCTGACTCCGAATGCGGAAGGACGGTTTACAGGTCCTGTTGCCGCAGGCTTTGCCTCGCCCTTGACTTCCGCAACCGATCTTCCGGTCCTCATAGCGGCACGCATCGCCTGCTGCTCTCTTGCAGCCGCAGCTCTTTCCCTTGCCTGTCTTACCGCATCACTGTCCTGCATGACCTTGGCCGGAGCCTGAGGTGTGAACTTCGAATTGGATGATTTTACAGCCGAGGAAACGATCTTATCGGATGTGTGTGAACCTGCTGCAGGTTTGAACGCGGACGATACGATCTTATCCGTCGGGCGTGATCCTAATGAAGGCTTGAAAGCCGAGGACATGATCTCGTCGGTCGTGTGGGAGACTTCCGTCTTGAAGACCTCATTGGGATTGACTGCCTTGGCACGTGTAATGCCTTCAGCAGGCTTGAACGGAGCAGGAGCTGCCGGCCTTGCCACGGCGGGCTCTTCCTTCTTATCGTCAGTGCCTGCAACGGTGCCCGCTGCAGCAGCTGCGGCAAATGCCGCATGGTTTACGGAAAGTTCCTTCGGGCGCTTGATCGGAGTATGCTGGGGCGATGCGGGCTTAAAAGCTGACTTTGCCGCTTTTTCCGCCTCATCATCGATCGCCTTGATCTCCTTCTTGCCTGCTGCGGGGTTATAGCTGTAACCGCGCTGTGCATCAGAAGCTATTGGCGCATACTTAGTATTTGATCCGCTGATCGCATATACGAGATCGCCTACTCCCGGAATGAAGTCGAGAGCAAGATCCTTGCCGGTCTTGCCGTCATTCCTGAGCTTCCTTATCCTGAGGTAGCTCAGACCTGCAACCACCATTGCGAGAACGAACCAAAGCCATGCAAATGACCTTCTGCGCCATTCGGTATGGTTCAGAGCTGCTTCAGGTGCTGCCTCTTCTTCGGTAGGCTCAGTAGTTGTCGTAGTGGGGTCGATCTTATTGGCTGCCGCAGCCATGATCTCGGATGTTGTCTCCGAAGTTTCAGCTGTTTCTGAACTGTTCTTGATCTTATTCTTAACGGAATTTGTCTTTCCGGCAGCTGCCTTCTTCTCGGCTGCTGTCTTCTTGGCTGAAGTCTTCTTTTTTGTGTTCTTCTTGTTCTCAGTAGTCGGCTTAACAGAACTCTGTGCCGATGACTGGGTCGTAGGTTTAGTTGTTACCGTCGGCTTTGTTGTCGGCTTTGTTGTCGGCTTCGTGGTCGGCTTCGTGGTCGGCTTAGCCGTAGGATTGGCAGTCGGCTTTGTTGTAGGTTTTGTTGTTGGCTTTGTCGTCGGCTTTGTGGTCGGCTTTGTCGTCGGCTTTGTGGTAGGTGACGTTGTGGGCTTAGGTGTAGGCTTAGGGGTAGGCGTCGGTGTTACGTTTTTGGAAATAGAAACCTTGAAAGTTCCGCTTGTGATATTGGTTCCGGTAACCTGCCCCTGAACATTCTTTCCATTGTAGGTAAACGAGATATTGATCGCCTGCTCAGTTCCCTTTACTCTTGAGGCACTAACCCCATTGGGAGCCCAAATATTGTAACCTCCGATCTCATGAGGTGCTGTCAACTTAAGTGTAACTTTGGCACCTTTAGTGAATCCGGAAAGCTTAATGTTGAAATTGCAGCCGTCTCCCCAATCATTATATATATCGATCTTTGCCGTTGCTGCCGCCTGAACCTCAGCTCTTGGTGAAGCAAACAACACAACACCAAAAGCTAATACCGCGCATAAAAAGACTGCAATAATCCTGCTCAACTTATTGCCTGACGTCATTAATAACCCCTCCCCGGGTGTGTATAAAACTATGCGTTAACAATTTGTTAACACCTAAATTATACAATCGCTACAAGAAAATACAAGGGAAAAGACAAATATGTAGTAAATTTGACAAAACCGCAAACGCCTTATTTTGCTATGTTTACAGATATTGCTATTTGAGCGGGCAATTATTTTATTCTGATTTAGACATCCTTTATACCCTGTCCGGTTATCGAATCGGGCTCAGGTCTGATCTCTCCGCTTCCGGGACGCGTCGGAGCCTCTACCTTCTTGCGGTTTATTCCGGACGATGGTCTCTTGTGCCTGACAGGCTGCTTTTCACCCTCACCGACCGCTTTGAAACCGTCTACGGGCTTTTCCGCGGCAGGCAGGATCGCTTCCTCACCAGTCTTCATGATGTCAGGCTTTTCGGCCTGGACTTCAGCAGGACGCTCAACAACGGCATTCTCAACGTCTGTACCGATCTGGGGACGCATAACGGATCCGAGCATAGGATCTTCATCCTTCTCATCAGTCGCTCTGCGCCTTATATATTCTGACACCGAGCCTTTTCCGACTCTTGAAGAAGTCGGACGTTTAAGTTCAGTAGGTTTTACCTTTGCCGGCGCCGCGGAGTCGGTGACAAGAGCCGGAGTGGTAGCTTCTTTTCCGACATCATCGGAATCGAGCTCGGCTTTCTGAGCACGTCTTGCGGCCAGTGTATTTGAATAAACGGGTCTTATGGGAGCTGTGTTGGATTTCTGGAGATAACCGTTGATAACAAGCCTGTCGCGCTCACGGTCGATCTCCTCGGCTTTCTTTGAGGAAATACCAAGCTGGCCGAAAACCTCTTTTGCCTCGGGGTCATCATCCTCGGCTTCGCTCCTTCCGCCGATCAGAGTGTTCGTAGTTCCTGCGGCCTCCTCGGCACGCTTCTCGGCTTCCCTTCTTGCCCTCTCCTGCTCTCTGTACTTCCTGCCGTCCGCATCGCTTCGGCCTTCCACTCCGCCGACGACCTCGATCTTGCGTCTTTCAGCCTCCCAGGCCTTTTCGCGCTTCTTCTTACGGTCCTCAAGAGCTCTCCAGACGGTAAACGAGACCACGAGAGCAAGGATGACTGCCGGAATTCCGATCCAGAGCACCTTTTCAATGAACATATTATTTTCAAGAATACTAAGCTCTATCATCAGCGTCCTTGCTGTCTCCCGAAGGGACATCCTCCTTGCCGTCAGTTGTCTTGGCCTTTGCTGCTGCCGCACGCGATCCGGCCAGCACTGCGAAAACGCATACACCGACACCTGCTAAAACTATTATAACTGCCACAACTATCCTGCGCACGTTTGACGCGGGAGATTTTTCGGCAGGCTTGCTTTCGGCCGTAGTTTCGACTGCCGTTGTCTCCTGCGTTTCGGAAGTGTTATCGGCAGTAGTCTCGGAAGACTTTTCACTTTCGGGCGCAACGGTTACTATCTTTCCCGAAAACTCGGAAAGCGAGATGCCGTTTGCTCCAAGCGGGACCTTGTGGTCTAATCCTACGAACTTACCCGAATCGTTCTGCCAGAGGACTTTCTTTACAAGTCCGTACTTTTCCTCGTCCCATGTCTTGAAATCATCCTTTACCAGTCCGCCCGTATCTCCGGAATTAGCGTTGAAACACCAGAAGGTGTGATTCAGCTTCTTCTCGTCTATCAGCTGCCTCATGTAGTTCATCCATTTGAGGTTGTCGCCCTGCATAAAGCCGCCCCATTCACCGACCAGGATCGGAGCGATGCCCTCATCTGCTATATAGAGCCAGTAAGGGTCCCAGGCATCCTTTTTGAGGGATTCAAACGTAAATTCTTTCTCAAACCACGGCTGCTTATAGACGATCGGGCCGTAATCGTGAGGTGAATAAACGATCTGCTTATTGAGTGTTTCGGACCCGAAGTCGACAGGATAGTCCTTAACGCCCATAAGGTTTCCGCCCCACCAGGTGATGCGGTAGTCCTCTTTATTGGTCGATGTGAAGTTGTTGGACTTGATATCTTTAGGATAGATCTCGATGCCCTCGATAACGATCAAGGCATGTGGATTTTCTTTGAGAACAGCCTTGCCGACCTTCTCGGCGACCTTTTTCCAGTTGTTCGGATCGTTTGAATCGTTCCAGATAGCGACAGGTGTCTCCGGCGGCTTGCCATGCGGCTCGTTCTTGAGGTCATAGGCAACGATGGTGTCATTGTCCTTGTATCTTGCCGCGATCCATCTGAGAGATTCGATGAAATCAGCCTCGGTAAGCTCGTCCTTGTACCAGACAGGATGGTTATGTCCCGCCGCATCGGTCTTAACCGAGTGGATGTCTATCATTATCTTCATGCCGTTCTGCTCGCAAAGAGAGACGACGTAATCGAAGATCTCCAAAGAGTTCATGCTGTTGAGCTCTTCGTTATATGCGTTATTGTAATTAGCCTTGGGATATTCGCCCTTCTTCCATTGGAGAAGGAGCTCGGATGACATGGGGACGCGCAGGAGATTAAATCCGTGGTCAGCTATCGATGCGAGAGTTTCCTTGAGGTTGCAGTTCCATACGCCGTCGAAAAGATTCGTTCCGGTGTTATAGCCGAACCAGTTGCAGCCCGTAAGCCAGACCTCACTGCCGTTCATATCGACGATCTTCGAACCCTTGGTGGTAAGCCAATCGTCGCCCTTTTCACCTTTGGTATTTCTTGCAGGTGCTTTTGTGCTGCCGCTTCCTGTGGCTGCACTCGTGCTGCCTGTCACTTTTGAGCCGGGATCAGAGGATACTTTTCCGCTTTCACCGTCGCCTTTTACGGATATAAGCTTTGCGGATTTGATACCGCTTCCGTTGACCTGGATGCCGACGCTGCCGTTGAAAGCCCATTTGTTGGGTCCCGTAGAGGAGACGGTTGCAATTACGCGCTTGCCGCTTATCTTATAGGAATCAAATCCCCAGCCTGAAGCTTTCTTTATCTTGCCCGAGAACTCGGCCGTAACCGTAATGGTCTTGTATTCGCTGCAGCCCGAAAGCTGTATTGTGAGCTGTCCGCCGTTGCCCCAGCAGTTGCTCTTGGCTTTGCCCGAAGGCGCGGCAAATACATTTACGGGAAACATGCATACGAGAAGGATTACCACGGTCAGGAATGCTGTTTTGCGGGTAATTTTGTCAGATCGCATATGGATATTATGCCTCAGAGATCCAGTTTTATTTCACGTCCGGAGTTCTCGTACTTCTCGTACTTAATGCCGGCTGCATCAAGCATGCGTCTTGCTGCCTGAGCCGTCTCGGTATCGTGATATTTGTCGTCAAGATAAACGATCCTTCCGACCTTCTTCTGTATGAGAGCCTTTGTGCATTCGTTGCAGGGGAAGAGCGTCGTATATACGGTATCGCCTTCAAGATCAGCAGTCTTGCTGTTCAGCACGGCGTTGAGCTCGGCATGGGTAACATAAGCATACTTGGAATCCAGCGTGCCGCCGTTCCTGTCCCACGGAAAGTCGTCATCGGAACAGCCGAGAGGCATTCCGTTATAGCCTACCGAAATAATGTAATTGGCTCTGTCTACGATGCACGCACCGACCTGAGTGTTAGGGTCCTTGGATCTCTTTGAAGCAAGAGACGCAACACCCATAAAGTATTCGTCCCATGACAGGTAATCAGCTCTTTTATCGCTCATGCCGGCACCTCCGGAGTAATGTTGTTCATTGATTTTACCCTACATAAGAAAACGCCGCAAGAAAAGAAGCGGACAATAAGCTGCCGCTTATCTGAGATCGAAGCTGCAGCCCGTGGTCTTTTCTATGAGATTTCTGAGGTATTTCCATTTCTTCGGGAAATGCTGCTGGGCACCTGCGGTGAGTTTGGTATCGTCCGTAAACTTAACCGTGATCTTCCATTCACCCGGAACCGTGGTCTTATCGCCGTACTCATCGGCAAGACCGCTTTCATAGCCCTTCATCCACTCGAGCATGCCGCTCTTCGGCAGTCCCTCTTTTATGGCGTTGTAATCTGTGTCATTAAGCGAACGTGTGAAATTGTTGTTCCACATATAGCTGTCGCGCCACTGGATCACCTTTTTGACAAAGTCGAACTTTACGGCATAACCCTCGTTTCCGAAGGTAGTGATACCGATTTCAAGAACGGCGATCTTGTCATACGCAACATCAAATTCCATCATTTGTCCTTAACAGCCCTTTATTCGATAGAGATACCGAAAATGCTTCCTGTTGTCGTTCCGACTACCATAGTTCCGTTGTAAACGACAGGCGAAGCTTCTATATTGATGCCGGAAGATGTCTTCTCGGGAGTTCCAAGGTTCTTCGCGGTCTGAATATACTTGATTCGGTCTCCGGTCTGGGCGTTTATAAGATGTACCTGCCCTATCGAGTCACAGATGACGATATACGCATTTCCGTCCGAATCGTAAAAGTCAACCGGCGAACTGTATGAGTAGATGTTCATATTATATTCCCAAACCTTGGTGCCCAACTTCTTGTCATAAGCAATAAGTTTGTTACCCGCAGCGAGATCATTTGTCATGCTAAATGAGAAGACGACGAGGTTTGAGATGGTCTTCTTGCCGACTATCGGGTTGCCGAAGCATCCGCCGCTCTGGTCGGTCTCGGACGTCTCTCCGTTAAATGTGTAGCAGGGCTCGGATGACTGCCATTCCACCTTGCCGGTAAGACCGTTGATCTTGTAGATGTAAGCGGCTCCGCTGTATTTGCCGGTTCCGCCCTGGTTGTCGACCTCGGTGCCGACATAGACATAAGGCACGCCGTCCTCTTCGTCGATCACGGGCGTGATATCGGAATCGTCGCCTAAAACGACAGTCCATACCATCTTGAGTGTATTGAGGTCAAGGCAGCACAGGTTCCTTGTGTTGTCGACAAAATAGCCGTAATTGCCGTAGCAGGCGATAGAGCTCTCAACGCCCATATGCGACGTGGTATTGTCGGAGAAGATATACTTGTAGTGCGTAACTTCAGGTGTAACCGTGATAACTCCGGGGCCGTAATTGGTGTGAAGGTCAAATGTATAGATAAGACCGTTCTCACAGGGCCAGATAAGAGTATCCGTGTCACCGTTTACGATCGGCGAGGAATCGAAAGCCGACCAGTTGCTCCTGTATGCGCCGTCCTCCGAGCCGTCGTAGGACCACAGGAGCGATCCGTCGAGGAGCGAATAGACATACATACCAAACGTATTGCCGCCGTTGTTGTCCGTCTGTCCGACATAGAGCAGAGGATAGCCTCTGGGATCGAGACAGGGAGTTCCCTTTATTGACGCGCCTACATTGATAGGCTGTCTGGTGGGTTCTCCGTTTATCATGTTAAGGAAATAGATCTTACCGTCGAGCGATGCGATGATGACTTCAACCAGCATTGCCTGCTGCTTGGCTTTCTCGAACATATTCATGTTCATTCTCAAAGCATCAGGCCATTCTGCGACCAGGGGCTGGCCTGTCCATCTGACGCCCTGCCATTCAAAACTCTGTGTTGAAGCAAGACGCTTGCCGAGCTTGTTGTATTCCCATTTCTGATTAAGGGTTCCGGCAACAACGCTCGTATATCCGAACGACGCGCAGTTGCGGAAATTATTGCCGCGGAACGTGAAAATGCCCGGGATCGCGCCGAAATCAACGGGGTCCTTGAAGAATATCTGGGAAGGCCTTGCATAGCCGGTCTTGGCATCAACGATCTTCTTGTTTACGAAAACCTGTTCGGAGATCCCGCGCTTTGAAGGCAATGCCGAGCTCTCAACCTTGGCTTCGGGATCGATCTTGACTGAAGCGAGTCCCGGATAGAGTACGGGATTCTGATTCGGTGTCATGGGAGGAATCGGAGAAGGTGTGGGGGAAGCAACGGAAATATAGATAGACTGGTCTGAACCGATGCTTGCGAGGGTCTCTGTGGACGTTGACTTGCGGAAATAGACTGCGGCAAGGATCGATGTGAGGATGACGAAGAGCACCGTAAGCGTAACGACCATCATCATGGTCGTCTCATTAGGGTCCCTTGACGGCTTATAAAAGCTGTTATCGGGTTCTATGTACTGATCCCCGCGGTTCATATGCCTTCCTCAAACTTGTAAAGCAGCCCCCCGCTGCCCTTCCATCCGAAAAGATAACGCATATTTTAACACGGCTAAATCATTATCTCAAATTTTAGGGGTTTTTTAGTCCTGAAAACCGTCCCGTCAAAGGCCGGCGGCAAGCTCCAAAAGCTTTGAAATACGGTGGCTCATGCCGGACTTGCTGATCGGCGGATCCATCATCTGTCCGAGCTCGGCTATGGACGATCCCGGGTTTTCAAGGCTGACCTGTGCCGCCTCCTTAAGTTCAGGCGTAAGCATGGCCGCAAGTTCTGATCTCATGAGACGTTCGATCTGCTCGTTGCGCGTGGCACCGGCCTCCGTCTGCCTTCTGAAATTACCCTCATCGCAATTGACGGTCCGTCTGACCTGAATGTTGACTTCTTTAGCCGCGCGGATATTCTCGAATTCAAGGACCGCCTTGACCGCGCCAATGTAATTAAGGAAATCAGAGACGCAGTCACCCGCCTTGAAATAGATCTGTGCATAGTTGTCTCTCGAGGTGAGTGAAGCATTTATACCGAGCGAAGACAGAGCCTGGACCGTCAGGATCGAGCAAACGCCGTTGGCGACATGGAATTCCGCCCTGTAGGTCTTATGCGGATCGGAGATATAGCCGCAGCCCAGGAAGATGCCTCTCATGAAATATCTTGCGAATCTGTGTGTGCCGTCTTCGTCTTCTGTTGCTTCTTCCGGAAGGTCTCCCGAAAGGCAGGCGGTCACCATATCCTCCAGAAGCGTCGTTTCAGAAGAGCTTCCTTTACGTGAAATGGAGATATTCTGGCCGTCAAAAGTTGTTATATACCCTTCTTCTGCGAAATAGCTCTCGATCTTTCCGGGGTTATCGCCGTGAATACGCACCGTTACGGGCATTTCCCTGGAATCCGCAGCAGCCTGTGAACAAAGAAGTCCCGTCAGGAAATAACGTCTGGACGGGCTTTTCGCGCGGAGCTGGCAGACCTCTGCTCTTACCGTTGCCGAGAAGCTTTCGCTGTCCATCAGGTGTTCTCCGTCTTGCCGTAGCGTGCCGCTTCCTTGTCTATATCCCTGTGATGGAGGATACAGTTGTATCCGGCTTCTTCAAGAAGCTTGGCAGCTTTCGCGGCGCAATAGACGGATCTGTGCCTTCCGCCCGTGCAGCCGAAACCGATGTGAAGACTTCCTTTGCCCTCTTCTATATAGAAAGGAATAGTAAACTTCATAAGGTCCGTGACCTTACCGATGAATTCGCCCGTCTCGGGGAAACCTTCAAGATAGTCAGCCACTTCCTTGTCTGCGCCCGTATGATTGCGAAGTTCAGTGACATAGTAAGGATTCGGAAGGAATCTTGCGTCAAAGCAGTAATCGAAATCTACAGATACACCGTACTTGAAGCCGAACGATTCGACGAAGATGACCATTCCGCTGTTCTCTCCGGCTTCAATGATCTCGCCGAGCTTCAGCCTTAAGTCGTTCTCACTCATCCTGGACGTATCGAGAACGTTAGTCGCCATGCTGCGGATGTTATTGAGCTTTGTTCGCTCGGCAGCAATAGCCGCTGTAAGAGACATGGTCTTCGCGAGAGGGTGCTTGCGTCTTGTCTCCTGGTAACGGGTAATGAGAACGTGGTCCGAAGCCTCGAAGAATATTATTTTGTAAGGCAGGCCCATATCGTCTATCTGTGCCATCGCATCCGAGAAACCGTCAAGATATTCCTGAGAACGGACATCGACCACGAATGCCAGCTTGCTGACGGTGAACGCCTCTCCGCTCCTTCCCTTGTAAAAACCGTTTACCAGGTCGGGAAGAACATAAGGCGGCATGTTGTCCATGCAGAAAAATCCCTGATCTTCAAGATAACGGACCGCGGCACTTTTTCCGGCGCCGCTCATTCCCGTGAGAATAATAAGTTCCATTTACCGTTTACCCCCGAATTCGCCAATGAGCCTGACTTCTTTCTCGAGTCTGACTCCGGAATCCTCATATACCTTACCGCTTATATAATCTATCAGTTTCAAAATATCTTCCGCTTTGGCCGTTCCGTTGTTGTTGACCACAAAACCCGCGTGTTTGGGCGATACCTGTGCACCGGAATCATCAAGAGCAAATCCCTTGAGTCCGGAATCCTCGATGAGCTTCGCGGCAAAATGACCCTCCGGTCTTTTGAACGTCGAGCCTGCGCTGGGAACATCCAGAGGCTGGCTCGCAGTCCTCTTCTGCCTTAACTCTTCGCAGTATGCAAGGATCTTCTCCCTGTCGCCTTTAGGCATAGCGGCCTTCAAAGAAAGGATAACCGCATTGCTTCCGTTCGCGTTTTTTCTGTCGAAAATGCTGGTCCTGTACGCAAAACCGCACTCTGAAGCGGAGATCTCTTTGATTTCGCCGTCTTCCCAATATCTTACGCTTACCGCGATATCCTTTATCTCACGCCCGTACGCGCCCGCATTCATGAACACCGCGCCTCCGACCGTTCCGGGGATACCGCACGCGAACTCGGCTCCTTCGAGCCCTAAGTCGGCACAGAAATTGCCGAATCTGGAAAGAAGGCATCCGGCTCCAGCGGTTACATATGTGAGACCTTCCGGTCCCTCCTCTGATGAGATCTGTCCCATCTGCTTTCCTATCCTGATGACCAGGCCGTCAAAGCCATTGTCGGAGATCAGGCAGTTGGAGCCGTTGCCCAGAACAAAGATATCAAGGCCTTTCTCGCGGGCAAAAGCAAATGCCTGCGTCAGCTCATCCTCGTTTGAAGGCTCGGCAAAGTACTTAGCCGGACCGCCGGTCCGGAAAGTCGAAAAAGATCTCAGACTGACGTTCTCACTGACGGAAAGATCAGACATCCGACTTACCCGGGAATACTCTCGAGACAAGATCCTGAGCTGCATTGTAGCCCATCTTCTTGACTCTGTAGTTGATCGCAGCAGCCTCGACGATTATCGCGAGGTTACGTCCGGGACCTACCGGGATGGTTACCGAAGGGACCTTTATTCCGAGGATCTCGGTCGTCTCATCGTTAAGACCTAATCTGTCGTATACCTTTTTCTCGTCCCAGAGCTCGAGATTGATGACGAAATCGATATTCTCCTGCGGTTTGACCGCGGATACACCGTAGAGCTCCTTAACGTCAAGGATACCGATGCCCCTGATCTCGATAAGGTGCTTGATAACATCGGGAGCGCGTCCCAGGAGAGTTGTCTCGGATACCTTTCTGATCTCGATCTGGTCATCGGCGATAAGCCTGTGGCCTCTTTTTACGATCTCGAGAGCAGTCTCCGACTTACCTACTCCGGACTCGCCTAATATCAGGATACCCTCACCGTTTACCTCGACGAGAACACCGTGCATGGAGACTCTCGGTGCAAGCTCGAGTTTTAAGAACTTTACGAGTTCCGAAGAAAAATCAGAGGTTGCCTGCGAGGTCCTTAATACCGGTGTGCAGTACTGCTTTGCCGCATCCATTATCTCCTTGTGCACCTTGTGGTCACGGGTGACCACAAGCGCAGGGATGTTCTTTTCGAAAAGCGCGGATACGGAGGCAAGTCTTTCTTCCGGTGTCATCTTATCCAGGAAGGCATGTTCCATGTTGCCGATAACCTGGATTCTGTCAGGGCCGAAATGGTCATAGTAGCCGGCCAGCTGAAGACCGGGACGGGTTACGTCCGCGACGCAGATGCGGCGCTCGTTGATGTCTCCGGAATCATAAACTATCTCCAGATCATAGTTCTTTCCGATCTATGAAAGGAACACGCTCGA
>JAEEGJ010008399.1_pt1 | contig 28494 bp, 22 predicted proteins | sample 8958761 | NCBI WGS metagenome assembly JAEEGJ01 (sample SAMN16246546, study PRJNA631951) | gut metagenome | biome: gut microbiome; feature: rumen; material: RS-attached | host: Bos | place: Iran: Karaj | collected 2018-10
AACCTGGTCATCCTCCCTCCTTTCGCTCTCATCCTTCTGGGATGTATCGTATGGGTCCAGAGGAGCATCCAGAAAGACTTGCAGGAGAAATAGTTAAACATCAAGGTTATGGAATACATCAGTTTATTCGTAAAGTCAATCTTCGTTGACAACATGATCTTCGCTTACTTCCTGGGTATGTGCTCATACCTGGCGGTATCGAAGAATGTGAAGACTGCCGCCGGCCTTGGTGTCGCTGTCATCTTCGTCCTGCTCGTGACCCTTCCGATCAACTATCTGCTCAACAAATATGTCCTAGCGCCCGATGCCCTTATCCAAGGTGTTGACCTGAGTTTCCTCAGCTTCATCATCTTTATCGCCGTCATCGCCGCTATCGTGCAGATTGTAGAGATGGTAGTCGAGAAGTTCAGCCCTTCGCTCTATTCCGCTCTCGGAATCTTCCTCCCGCTGATCGCCGTCAACTGCGCGATTCTCGGAGGCTCCCTGTTCATGCAGCAGAAAGATTTCGCCAATGTCGGTGAGTCGGCTGTTTACGCCCTCGGCTCCGGAATCGGTTGGTTCCTCGCTATAGTCTCTCTCGCCGCAATCCGTGAGAAGATGGCTTACAGCAAGGTCCCCGCCCCTCTCAAGGGTCTTGGAATCACCTTCATCACCGTCGGCCTGATGGCCATCGCAATGATGACATTCATGGGTATATCACTTTAAAAAGGAGGTCCAGCTATGTTCAACACAATTATCGGAGCGATCGCGACAATAGTAGTCGTCACGCTTATATTAGTTGCCCTCCTCCTTGTCATCAAGGCTAAGCTCACACCTTCCGGTTCTGTCGCCATCAACATCAATGACGGCAAGAAGACTCTGGAGGTTCCCCTTGGAGGCGACCTGATGCACACCCTTTCCGACCAGGGAATATTCCTTCCTTCCGCCTGCGGCGGCAAGGCCAACTGCGGCCAGTGCAAAGTGCAGGTGCTTGAGGGTGGCGGAACCATCCTTCCCACCGAAAAGGGCTTCTTCAACCGCAAGCAGATCAAGGACGGCTACCGTCTTGCCTGCCAAGTGAAGATCAAGGACAACATCAAGATCCAGGTACCCGACTCCACTCTCAGCGTCAAGAAGCTTGAGTGCGAGGTGATCAGCAACGACAATGTGGCCACCTTCATCAAAGAGTTCACAGTCAAGCTGCCTGAAGGCGAGAACATCGAGTTCAAGTCCGGAGAGTACATCCAGATCGACATTCCTGAGTACGACATCGACTTCGCCGACATCGACGTGGCCCCTGAGTACAGAGGTGACTGGGAGAAATACGGATTCTTCGGCATCAAGCACAAGAACACCGTTCCCACGATCAGGGCCTATTCAATGGCCTCGTATCCCGCCGAGAAGAACGTCATCAAGCTCAACGTCCGTATCGCCACTCCTCCTTTCGACAGGAGTCAGCCTAGGGGCGTGTTCAAGATGCTGCCCGTTCCTCCGGGTGTCGCTTCATCCTACGTGTTCACCCGTAAGCCGGGCGACAAAGTGTGGATCAGCGGCCCGTTCGGAGAGTTCCTTCTCCCGAAGGACGATCCTGAGGAGCAGGAATACATCTTCGTTGGCGGTGGTGCCGGTATGGCCCCTCTGAGGAGCCACATCATGCACCTCTTCAAGACCCTGAAGACCGGCCGCAAGGTAAGCTTCTTCTACGGAGCCCGCGCCCTTGTGGAGGCCTTCTATCTTGAGGATTTCGCCGAGATCGAGAAAGAGTTCCCGAACTTCAAGTTCTACCTGGCTCTCGACCGGCCGGATCCCGCGGCCGATGCCGCTGGTGTGAAGTACACCGCCGGCTTCGTCCACAATGTAATGTACGAGACCTACCTCAAGGATCATGAGACTCCGGAGGACATCAAGTACTTCATGTGCGGACCGCCTATGATGGTCGGCGCCGTCAACAATCTGCTTGACAGCCTCGGAGTACCTCCTGAGAGCATCTTGTACGACAACTTTAGTTAGTATCAACAGATCGCAAAAAACGCGTGGCTTTCGGGCCACGCGTTTTTTGTATTCACGGATGGCTTATCGCTGCCTGGGAGAAGCCGCGCGGCTCTTGCTGACGAGTATGACACCGCCGACTATCAAGATCGCGGAGAGAATCTTCTGCCAATTGAGCGTGTCGATCCCGGTCCAGATGCTGACTATGGCGGCGATGATGGGCTGAAGATACGAATACATGCTCACCAGCGTAGGCCGGATAAGCTTCTGACTGTACGGAATAAGGAAATATGCCACGAAGGTAGCGAAGAATATAAGGAATCCTATTTCCCACCTGACATTGATGGGAATAGCCAGGAAATTAGTGGTAATCAACCCTTTAGCCGAAATAGGAAGGGACACCATCAACGCAAACAGGAAGGTCCATTTCATGAATGTCACCACGCTGTACTTACTGATCAATGGTCGGAATATTCCCAAATAAAGTGAGAAACTGATACTGTTAAGAAGAAGCAGAACAACGCCCAACGGGGAGGTAACAGCAGCTCCTCCAGCGTGGACAGAGTTGAAAATAAGGAACAGGATACCCGCGAAACTAAGCGCGACTCCCCCTGCCTTCTTTCCCGTTATAGGTTCCTTCAGGAAAAAGAACGCGAAGATCATCGTGAAGATAGGCCCGAGAGTTCCTATTATCGCGGTATCTATGGCCGAGGTCATCGTGATGGCCATCAGAAAGGTCATTTGAGGGATGAAAAGCCCGACGAGTGACGCGACCGCGATCTTCCAATAATCGCCCTTCTCAATACGCTCCTTCGGCATGAAGGCCGACAACAACCAGAACAAAGCGCTAGCCCCTATGGCTCTCAGAGTAAAAAGGACATATGGTGAGATAGACTCAGAGTTGGCTATATCCTTGCAGAACACCAAGTTCAATCCGAAAATGGTGTAAGCGGCCCCTATGGCCAGATGCCCTTTGAGTTTATCGTTCAGCATCGCTCCTCTGATTTTTCGCCACAAAGATACAAAAAGCTCGCTCGTTATTCTCGACCGAAATAGTTATCTTTGTTCATAACGTTTTGAAAACCGGACATGATGGACAGACGGAAATTCTTGAATATCGGCGCTGGCGCCGCTTTGGCGACAGGAATCGCCGGGATGCTGCCAGGATGCGCCACGGCTGCGGCAGCTTCAGCGGATAATGACAGAACACCTCTCCACCTCAAAGAAGGCGAGGAAGATGGATCCCCCTTAAAGATGCGGTTTCTCGGCACAGGGGCTGCCGACTGGAACGGAAGGGATGATAGGGGTGAGCTCAGAAGGCTCTCCAGCGTGCTTCTGGACGGTAAGGTTCTTATCGACTTCACCCCGACAGACGAAGACATGATCCCAGCAGGAATACAGCCGGAGGTGATTTTCTACACCCACTCCCATGGCGACCACTACAATCCTAAAGCGGCGCTAAAGCTCGGACTCAGACGCGTCCATCTAGGTTCTTCTTGGGTCGAGAGGGCAAAGGCAGACTTTGAGAAAGCCTCAAAGGAAACTGATTTAAAAGTCCCGGAGATAGTCCCCCTCTCTCCGGGTGACAAAGTTACCATCTGCGGGATGACCATCACTGCCCTTCCGGCGAACCACGCCACAGGAGATCTCAAAGAGCAAACGCTGATGTATCTCATTGAGAAACAAGATGTGAGAGTCATTTATGCGACGGACACCGGAGGAATCCCCGCGATAGCCGCAAGGATTGTCGGAATCGACCCGCACGCCAAAGGGAAGGCCATAACCGGCCTTGTCATGGAAGCCACTATGGGGATGGGAGTTGAAGGTGATGAGGACTTCAGAATATTTACCCACTCAAGTGTCGGGACTGTTTTGAGGACCACTCACATGCTCCTTGACAAGGGACGGTACACCCCTACCGAAGGACAGCCGGTCTATCTTACCCACCTTGCCCGCACGCTCCATGGCACCCAAGCCGAGCTCGACGCCACTTTGCCTGAGCCGTTGAAAGCCGCCTATGATGGCCTGGAAGTCACTTTCACCGCCTGATCTTGTAATTCTTAGCGCCATCACCTGACCTTGTCATTCTGAGCTCCAGCAAAGAATCTAATAAAGACAAACAATGAGAAAAGCCATTTTAACAGCCATCGCCATCCTCATCATCCTTCCGATGGCGCCGCTTCCAGCCAACAGCCAGACCGCCATTCAGCGAAGGTGCGCCCACGGCACCTTCAAGCATCAAGGCATGACCCGGGAATATTACCTCTACACTCCCGCGGGACTGAAGGAAGGAGCCCCTCTGGTTCTCTGCCTCCACGGTTATGGCGGAGCAGGCGCCGATAGCAAAGCAGAGCTGATGGATGCCGCCGACAGGCATGGTTTCGCGATCTGCTACCCCGACGGAAGCCCCGATCCCAGAGGCTATAAAAGCTGGAATGTCGGTTATCCTTTTCAGAAAGGAATGAAAACCGACGATGTGGACTTTATTGTGAAACTCGCCAAGAGTCTCAAGAAAGGACATGGCTTTAGCGAGGCATTCCTCACCGGAATGTCAAACGGTGGCGAGGTGTGCTACCTGACCGCCCAGAAAAAACCTAAGGCTTTCAAGGCGATCGCCTCGATTGCCGGTCTTACCCTGACTGACATGATGCCGCTCAAGTACAAAAAGCCCGTTCCTTTCATGGAAGTCCACGGAACCGAGGACAGAGTCTCGGAATGGACAGGAGATCCTGAAGACCAAGGTGGCTGGGGAGCATATATGGCTGTTCCCGCTGCCTTGAGCCACATTATCGCCGCCAACGGATGCGTCAGCGAGACAATCACCAGCCTTCCCCGTAAAGAAGGACGTAACCAAGTGATACTCTATCATTTCCAAGGAGGTGAGGCAGATGTCCTGGTCTATAAAGTGATCGGCGGAGACCACAGCTGGTTGGACGAGGACATGGACACCTGCGACGCCGTCCTGGAATTCTTCAAAAAACACTTATGATTGTCTGAGCTCAACACGGCGGATCTTGCCGCTGATGGTCTTTGGAAGCTCATCCACAAACTCCACTATCCGGGGATATTTATAGGGAGCCGTCGTACGCTTGACGAAGGTCTGGATCTCTTTTGCCAGGTCTGGCCCGACCTTGGGGCGATAAGTGTCCGTCAGGACGACTGAAGCCTTGACCAAGAACCCCCTCAAAGGGTCCGGGACTCCTGTGACAGCGCACTCCACTATAGCCGGATGCATCATCAGGACACTCTCTACCTCGAATGGACTCACCCTGTACCCGGATGTCTTGATGATATCGTCGTTCCTGCCGACGAACCAGAAATAGCCGTCCTCATCTCTCCAGGCCATGTCGCAAGTGTGATACCACCCGTCATGCCAAACCTTAGCGGTTCTTTCCGGATCGTTAAGGTATCCTTTGAATAAGCCACAAGGCTTCCCGTTTTTCACATTGACACATATCTCACCTACTTCCCTGCCTTTCACAGGTGTACCATCGGGCCTCAACAAGGCGATATCATACTGAGGTGAAGGCAATCCCATGCTTCCCGGTTTCGGTTCCATCCAAGGGAAAGTCCCGAGAAGAAGCGTGGACTCAGTCTGCCCATACCCTTCGTGTATCTTCAGGCCAGTCTTCTCCAGCATAGTGTCATAAACCACCGAGTTCAACGCCTCTCCCGCCGTGCAAAGGTATTTCAGGGAAGAAAGGTCGTACTTCGCAAGATCTTCCTGGATAAGGAAACGCAGTACCGTGGGAGGCGCGCAAAGCGATGTGATTCCGTACTTTCCAATCAACTCGAGTATGTCCTCAGCCTTGAAACGGGCATGGTCATACACAAATAATGCGGCACCGGCGAGCCACTGGCCATAGAGTTTCCCCCATGCGGCCTTCCCCCAACCTGTGTCCGCGACGGTCAAATGCAAACTGGAAGGGCCAAGATTGTGCCAGAAAGCGCCGGTGGCCAAATGTCCAAGAGGATAGGTCATGTCATGAGCGACCATCTTCGGCTCACCGGAAGTTCCACTGGTAAAATACATTAGCATTATGTCATCGTTGCTCCCCTTGGCTGAGGGACGGACAAATGGCGGGACCTTGCCCCACTCTTTTTGCAAATCATGAAAGCCTTCCGGAACCTCTGGTCCTATGCTGACAAGTGTCTTGACGGGACCATATTCTCCTCCGCAACTCTGGATCGCCTTGGCCACATTCCCGAGAATATACTGATCTCCGGCGCAAACAATCGCCTTTATCCCTGCCTTTCTTATCCTGTAAACAATGTCCAGATCAGTAAGCAAATGGGTCGCGGGGATAGCCACCGCACCGATCTTGTGCAAAGCTAACATCGTGATCCAGAACTCGTAACGGCGGCCAAGAATCAGCATGACCATGTCGCCTTTTCCTATTCCCAAAGACATGTAATAAGCCGCTGCCTTATCAGAAAGCTCCTTCATGTCTTTGAACGAGAACCTCAGGCAAGCTCCCTCGTCATTGGTCCAAAGCAAAGCAAGCTTTTCCGGATTCTCCGCCGCCCAGACATCCATCACATCATATGCGAAATTGAATCCTTCCGGAATGCGAAGCTTGTAATCTCTTCTGAACTCTTCAATACTATCGAAACTGGTTTTCTCCAGAAATCTCTCAATCATATTTACTGTTATTTTTTGAACAGCGGCGAAGGTAAGGCATCCACCTGGATAAAAGAAAAAACCGTGGAAAATAGGGCCGTTTTGTGGGAAATTTGAACATTTTTGGTGAATATACAAGGATATTATATTCATTTTTCCCATATTAGCGACATGAAAGAGAATGTGAGCACATTGAGGCTTGACATGGTGCCGGCCATGGCGAGAACCCTTTCCCTAAAAGACGAGGTCGTCATCTCCGACAATCTCGACAGCAGGGTCCCGGAAGGCATCGCCTCGCGACTGAAAAGAAGGCTTCCAACACGAACTCTCAAGCCACATGGGATGAAGTTCCCTTACCGGGTCGCTTTCCACACCATCCTATTCGTGGAGTCCGGCAGAGTGGATTGCCGGATCAATCTCAAGGACTATCGGATCGAGGGTTGCGCTATCTTTCTGGCAGCTTCAGGAATAGTCCTGGACTCACTTTCCTATCAAGCCGGAACCCGCTTTCTGATAATAGCTTACAGCGACGCTGGAGGGATTCTTCCCGCCACCTCCAGATCTTCCAGGATTATCCGGGCCGCCACTTATGCACCTCTTTTGCTCCCGGTTGACTCCGGACGAATGGACAGGCATCTCCAGCTGCTGAGGGTCGTCCAGCACGTTGCCGAAGGTGGTCCCGACTACTCATTCAAAGAGGACATTGTGGAAGGATTCGCCAAGGTGATAGCGGGAGGTATTGCCAGAATCATCCTTGAAAGAAGCGGAAGCAGAAGGCCATCCGGACGGCGTCCGACCCTCCTCCGCCAGTTCATCGCTTCCGTCCAAAAGAATTGCTACCGCCATCGGGACCTAGAGTTCTACGCCAAGGAACTCTGCGTCACGCCGAAATACCTCTCAAGAATCGTCAGCGAGCAATCCGGACGTGTCGCCACAGAGATTATCCGGGAATATGTGATCGCCGGAGCCAGGCTTCTTCTCAGCAATGGCGAGTATAATGTCCAGCAGGTCAGTAATCTCATGAGCTTCCCAAACGCGTCGTATTTCGGGAGATACTTTCTTAAGGCGACAGGGATGACCCCGCGCCAATTCCAACTTTTTATGTAAATTTATAGTCGAAATCATTTCAACGATGATAGACAAGAACACTCAGATGATGGATGCCGGGACACGGCTTTTCGATTCCGAAAAACCATTCGGGACAGCGCTCGGAGGCATAAAGACCGAGATGGCAAAATACGGGAAGGTTTTGAGGGCCAAAGAGTTGGAAGGAGAGACTCTCCCGGAGGCATCGGTCGGATGCGACCTTCTTCTGGACAGATCGACAAAGTATAAAGTCAAGTACATCACCTGCGTGCTTGAGGATGCCGGCACGGCAGGAACGACATCTGACGGCGAGCCCATCAGGCATTACGCCGTTTCCCTGAAAGAAGGCAACAAGAACACCAACGTGGGAATATATGTCGCACTTGCCCTGATCTTGATATGGGCGATGCTCGGATGGTTCATCTCTGACGGCAACGGATGGGTCACTATCGGCTTTGCCCTCCTCGGGTGCTACGGCGCATGGCGCATGCTCCGCCCAAGCCAGGACAACACGACAGTAGTTTCCGAACTGCTGAAAGCTTTTGAGGAAGGGAAATAAAAAACAAGCGGCGCTTTTCAGCGCCGCTTGCTGATTCTGAGCCACTTGGCAGATTTGAACTCCCGACCTGCGCGTTACGAATGCGCTGCTCTACCGCTGAGCTAAAGTGGCTTTCTACATTTCTCTGAGGAAATGGACTGCAAATATAATTAATTTTTCGGAAGTTAAGACTAAATTCGCGGTAGAATCCGAAAAAGATGAAATCAGACATTCTCATAATAGGTGGCGGTGCCGCCGGCCTTATGGCGGCATACGGAGCTGTTAAAGCCCTCCCGGAAGGAAGCAAGGCCAAGGTGACAATACTCGAGAAAATGCCCCGCCCGGGCCGCAAAATCCTTTTCACGGGGAAAGGACGCTGCAACTTCACCAACGTCAAACCTTGGAATGAATTCAGCAAGCACATCCGCACCAACCCGAATTTCGTAAAGCCCGCTTTCTTCAATCTTACTCCGGAGAATATGATTGATTTCCTGGAGGCCAATGGTCTTGAGACAATTGTCGAGAGGGGCGACAGGGCTTTCCCCTATTCACACAGAGCCTCAGATGTGCTGGACACAATAGTGGAAACCGTTATGCGTCAGGGAGTCACGCTTCTAACTGAAAGAGAGGTCAAATTAATATCGACAGGCTCAGGTCCTTCGACAGGCTCAGGAACCGGGGGCTTCGAAGTGATTTGCGCTGGAGGTGAGACTTTCGAGGCAAGCAAACTGATTATTGCTACCGGAGGCTTGTCCTACCCAATGACCGGCTCAACTGGAGACGGTTACCACTGGGCGGAACTATTTGGCCATAAGATAGTTCCTTGCTTCCCATCCCTTACGGCACTCGTACCGAAAGGATATAAGATCAATGAAGGCAACGAGCCGGAAATGAAAGGACATATCAGCCGGGAGACCCCTATGACAGGATCCGGAGATGCGCTCAAGGGCGCCAAGCTGAAGAATGTCAGTCTGACTGTCATCTATGAGGGAAGCGTGAAAGAAAGTGAATTCGGGGACATAGATTTCACGGACGGCGGCATCGAGGGTCCGATAGGCTTCCAGGTCAGCCGCAAATGCGTCAAAACCTTGATGAACGGAGGCAGGGTGACTTTCTCTTTGGATCTAAAGCCAGGAGTACCAGTTGAAGAGTTGACAGATAGGGTTAAATCCCTCTGGAACGACATCAAGAACGACCCTAGAACCCGACAGGCGAAAGATGGCCGTGGCATCAATGGCAAGGAGATGTACCGGATCCTGCTAGGGAAACTCATGCCCTGGGATCTGATTCCCGGCTTCCAGACCTGGAACCCTGACATCCTGAAGACTACCATAAAGAAGAGTGAATATCGTCCCAGAAGGGGCGGATCGCCTCAGCATCGCATATATGACGTTAATCTCGACCTATTAGCTAAAACATTGAAAGACTGGAGGTTCGAGATAGTCGGATTTGTCGGATACGAAAGGTGCGTCATCACAGCCGGCGGTGTAAGCACCGATGAGGTGGTGGCAAAGACAATGGAGTCCAAGTTCCAGGAAGGCTTGTATTTATGCGGAGAAATCCTTGACATGGACTGCGACACCGGTGGCTACAACCTACAGTGCGCGTTTTCCACCGGCCTTCTCGCCGGTCAATCAGCCGCAAAAGCGCTCGGTTGAAATCAGTGCCTTACCCCGCGATAGTGCTTGATGAAGTTGTAGATACGAACCACCTTATAGTGTTTGTCCCCGACCAAGTCAAGAGGTTTTTCGGCCGATAGACTATCCGCGGGAGGAACAGTCTCGGCATCAATAACTTCCCTATTCCCTTCAATGTCAAAAGACAGGGTGGAACCTTCGGGGGTGACTTCCAGTTCAACCGGAGCTCCCATAATCAAAGGGAGGTTCACATCTCCATGACCTCCAGGGAACCCGCAACAAACAGGAATGCCATAATCCTTGAGATAGGACACCAGCATCTCCTCTACACTCTCGTAATCAAGGTTGGCCGCGCAATCAGTGAACTCACCAAGGATGACACCTTTGCAACGTTCCAGGATACCATTGAGAATCAATGTGTTGAAAAGACGGTCAATGTTGTGCATATTCTCCTCAACCTCTTCTATGAAAAGGATCAGATCCTCCCCCGCCGTCACATCAGCGGCAGTCCCGATGACAGGGGCGAATGTGCAGATGTTTCCTCCCACCAGCACTCCGGAAGCCTTACCATAACGGTTCTGAGGATGTGGAGGAATCTCATATTGAGGAATGGTGCCCATAAGAATATCCCTCACAAGAGTGCTGGAGAGATCCTTTCCGTGATGCGGGGCTATCAACGAACTCATAGTACCGTGGATGCTCATCACACCAGCCCTGTTCTCCATACCATGAAGTGTGGTGATATCGCTGAAGCCGATCAACCATTTGGGATTATCAGACATCTCTTTAAGAGGAAGGAGATCCACGAGCTGGATAGTACCGTAGCCACCACGATTGCATAGAATAGCCTTGATGGTAGGATCATGGAGCGCCCACAACAGGTCTGAGAGTCTTTCTTTTGGAGTACCGGCATATTTCCCGAGATATGTTTCCCCGACATTCTGCCCTACTACCGGCACCAGTCCCCACTCCCGAAGCACCATTGCCGTAGTGTCAACATTCTCCATAGGAGTGAAATAGGAGGGCGAGATAAGAGCCACTTTATCTCCAGGTGACAGGAAAGCGGGAGCCATACAAGACAGAAGCACAGTCGCATTGTCCACTTGTCCATCCTTGGAGCAAGAAACGATGCAAAGAAGCAGGGCGACGAGGGCCGGAAAGACGATTTTTCTCATGTTGCTAATTTACTATTAAATGATTATATTAGTACACATAAAACAATAATTATGATGAGAATTCGTTTAGTTTCAAAGGTTTTAGCCCTCGCGGGGATGACCATAATGGCATCATGTTCCGGAAAGTTCGAGCCTTTCTCTTTCGTCCATTGCGCGGACACCCAAATCGGCTTTATGGACAATTCTGAAGGTTTCACCCATTCCGACTCTCTTTTCAGGGCAGCCAGAATGGCGATCAACGATTTGAATCCGGAGGTGGTGGTAATCACCGGAGACTTGGTGGACGACATTGGTAATCCCCTGCAAAACAGCCTCTTCGAGAAAGGGTTAGCCGAGTTCGAGGCTCCCGTCTTTCTCATCCCCGGGAACCACGACTACAATAAGCAATGGACAAAGCAGATCAGGGACGAATACGTCGCTTTGAGAGGCTACGAGAGGTTCTCCTTCACGAAAAAGGGTTGTGCCTTCATCGGAATCGACACCAACTGCATCAAGGAAAATGCGGAAGAAGCTGAGGCTGAGCAGTTCAGCTGGCTGGAAGGAGAGTTGCGCAAGTCCCGTAAGGCGAAGTTCACCTTCCTGTTTCTCCACTGCCCCATATTCAAGAAAGACATCAGCGAGCCCGATGACTACGAGAATTTCCCTATGGAGAAAAGGGAAAAGTACATCTCCTTGCTTAAGGAATATGGTGTCGATGCTGTTTTAGCGGGTCACACCCACAAGGATTATGACACTGAATATCAAGGAATCAGACTTGTGGCAGCCAACCCGGTATGCGATGGTCTGGGGCACGGTCGCCCTGGCTTCAATGAGGTAAAGGTCGGGAAAGATGGATTTGAGATCGAGTTCCATCCCACCACAAACTAATGCCGCTTAGGAACTCGCTTTGAGGTTCCGATAGCTTCGACGGGACAAACGAGTGTGCAAAGGTGGCAGCCAACACATTTCGCCCCGTTGACATGTGGTACCCTGTCCTCAGCGAAACTTATGGCTTGGTGTCCACCGTCCCGGCAAGACAGGTAACAACGCCCGCAGCCGATACATTTGGCCGGATCAATCACAGGGTAAACCACAGTACTGCGATCCAAATCAGCAGGTCTGACAAACTCTCCAATCGCTTCTCCTACAATGTCTTCCAGTTTCGAGACCCCTCTTTCAGCCAAATAAGAGCTCAAACCAGCGAGCAGATCATCTATTATCCTATGGCCATATTCCATGACTGAAGTGCACACCTGGACGGTGCGGCATCCAAGCCGGATGAAATCCAAGGCGTCACGCCAAACCTCTATGCCTCCTATTCCGCTCAACTGGACACCACGCAGCACCGGATTCTGAGCCATTTCCATTATGAACCTCAAGGCGATAGGTTTCACCGCCCTTCCCGAATAGCCGGAGGTTGTCTTCTTTCCTGAGACATCTCCTCCCATCGTCACGGACTTGATTGTGTTTATCGCTGAGATCCCGTCAGCTCCAGCCAGATGTGCCGCGAGAGCCATCGTATTGATAGAAGCCACATTAGGTGTCATCTTAGGGATGACCGGAATGCTGACCGCCTGCTTGACGTATGCCGTATAGAAAGCCACCATTTCCGGATTCTGTCCGACATCGCTTCCCATCCCCGCTATACGCATCTGGGGGCATGAGAAGTTAAGTTCGATGGCATCGACACCTGCCGCTTCGGCTTGTTTTGCCAAGTCTATCCAATCTTCCTCGAACTGACCCATGATCGACGCGACAACCACTTTTGTGGGGAAATCTTTCTTCAAACGTCTCAAGGTCTCAAAATCCTCCTCGTTACGGTTCTCAGAAAGCTGCTCCATGTTCCGGAATCCGGCGAAAGTGCCTCCCGGAAGCCTTACGGCATCGAAACGGGGAGAAACCTCGTTAATCTCCTGTTTGCAAATAGTCTTGAAGAACACCCCGGCCCAACCCGCCTTAAAAGCCTCAGCGACCATCCCATAGTTGGTACATACAGCAGACGAGGCCAGAAAGAAAGGGTTTTCGCAATGAATCCCGCAGAAATCAATCCCGAGGGATGGTCCTTCCAAATTGATCTGCTCAGGCAAAGAAGCGGCCATCTCACGAAGATGCAGCGGTCTGTCATAATGGATACAGGCCTTCTCCGCTTTGGCAAGATCTTCCTTCGAACAACCTTCAAACCACCGGGCGGCTAATTTCTCATTTCCGAATCTTATCGCTCGCACCGCCCTGGCGGGATCGCCCGTATGGCAAGCTGCCGAGCATGGAGCATTCTCGCATAACAGGCAGCGAGCGGCCTCTTCTTTGATATTCAGCATTTCAGGTCATATTTGATGCATTTACTAATATAGTCTTTTTCAGCAAAATTCCTATCTTTGTGGATATGAGAAAGCTTCTATTTATAATCACCATCGTTTCGCTGGCCCTTCAGGCAGAAGCCCAGACCATACAGAAAGGCAACAAGTTTTTCAACGGAAGGACACTCTACACTGTGCGTGAAGTCCGGATGGGAACAATAGTCTATATGACAGGCGAGAATTCCGCCGGAGATTATCTTGAGTTGACACTTGAGAAAGTCCCGGATAAGGCTGGTGCCTACACTCTACAGCCAAGTGCCCAAGCCGACGACTCCCCTTTCCCCGGAGCCGGGTTTGACAATCCTGTGCAATATGTCAGGCAGCAAGGCATGAACTTCCTGGCCGTCAGCGGCACATTCGGAGACATCGTGGAGATCCTGACACTCACTCCAGACAACCTCGAGAACTGCCTTAGTCAGCAGGAATTCGCTGAATCACAATCACTTTACGACCTGGCTGACGGGATGCTCCTCAACAGCGCCCTGCTCGAGGCATGCCCTGATCTCGAACTTGACGACTTGTCCAGAAACAAACTGAATAAGAAAACTCCTTCAGTCATAGAGCGCTATAACCTCCAACTGGTCAACGGCATCATAGCCTTCCGGAAAGCCATGGAAGCCTTCAACAATCCCGACGGGCTCGGCTCGGACGGGCGAGGGCCGGACGAGATTGAGCTGGAGAACAATGTCAAGGCCCGTATCACACAGATATTCAAAGATGTCGCGCGACGAAACGCTGGCGGCGAGGGTAACCCTACGCCTGAAGACATCGTGAACATGTACACCACGACTCTTTGGAGAAACCTGGTGGACAGGGTGATGGCGAAAGACGAGGCTTCAGACGACATCGGTTTCTTTGACCACGACTACTGGACATTCAGCCAGGACCCCTCCCCTGACCTCAAGATCACAAAGATTGAGGTGGAGGAGTTGGACGATGTCCACGCCACCGCTTTTATCAGGTTCATCAATTGGCCAGGAGATAAGCCTCAGACCATGTGGGTTGCGTTAGAGCTTGAGGATGGAGAGCTGAGAATCAACAACTTCCGGGATTACGACGATGCCTTTGACGACGGCTATTTCGACTATGTCGACGAAATGAGAGAATACCTCAGCGATTGACGGAAGCGTCAATACACCCCTGAACCGAGCATCTCATCGTCTTCTGAATACCAAGCGGCGAACTGGCCGGATGATATGCCCCTCTGAGGCATATCGAATAAGATGAACAGCCCCGAGGAACGCATCACTAGCCATGCGTATTGCAATGGCTGGCGGTAACGGACCCTGACCCTGTAGCGGCGGATTTCACCTTCAATCATCGCGAGATCCTGCCTGATCCAATGAACATCCTTGGGATCCACCCGTAAGCAAATGCGGGAGAGTCCTTTATGGCCATGGCCTTCGCCGACGTAGATTGTATTCGATTCCATGTCCGTAGCGATCACGAAAATCGAGTCTTTGTGACCGCCTATATTGAGACCTTTGCGCTGACCGATAGTGTAGAACTGGGCACCGTCATGCCGCCCCACAATCTTTCCGTAGGGATTATCCTTGAAACGTACTTTCTTAACGTGTTTCTTACCGCTGCGGTACACTTCCGTCTCAAACTTAATTCCCGAATAATCAATTGGTTCCGATAATCTCTCCCAATCCTCATCACTCAGCGCCGCCAATTTCTGAGGGTCGAACACATTCGAATTCCGCCAAGGCTCCGGTGGCAACGCGCCGGGAGACCCGACGCTCTTTGCCACCGGAGCTTCCAAGCGCCTATTGTTGAAGGAAGCGCCACCGGAGTCCTCAGAGGAGAAAGCGGTTATCATTTGGGGCTCACCAGGGGTCTCAAGCAAAGAAGCCAGAGTGTCATGGACAAACCCGTACTGCTCATTATCCTGGTAGAAAGCATCATAGACTTCAACAACCTCGCCCTCTTTCGGAGCCAGCTTCTGCTTAAGGAAAGTCGGCAAATCCACCTTCCCGACGAAACATATTCCCTGCGAATCTTTCTTATCCGCGGACGGAAGGTCCGCGATATGAGCGATTTGCCTTACCTCAGGCTTGGTCAGATGGCCAATCGGAAACAGAGCCTTACCCAACTGATCCTGAGTCAATTGGCAAAGAAAATAACTCTGATCCTTATTCGGGTCAATTGCTGCGAGTATTCTCCACTGAGGCTGGCCATCAATAAAAACCTGCCTTCCATCGGAATCCAGCAACGGGGCCTTCCTGCAATAATGCCCTGTCGCCACCATGTCGGCTCCCATCTTCTGGGCGGCTTCGAGAAAAGCGTCGAACTTGATCTCCCTGTTGCAAAGAATGTCAGGATTGGGAGTGCGGCCGGCTGAATATTCATTGAACATGTAGTCGACCACTCTTTGGCGGTACTCTTTGGAAAGGTCCACGAAGTAGAAAGGGATACCTATCTTCCGGGCCACTATCTCGGCCACAAACCGATCCTCCTCCCACTCACAATCGCCATGGAGGGTAGCGTCGGCATCGTGCCAGTTCTGCATGAACATGGCGAACACATCGTAGCCCTGTTGCTTGAGAAGCAGGGCGGCGACGCTGGAGTCAACACCTCCGGATAATCCCACACAAACTTTCATGTCGCCGCAAAGATACCGCTTTCCCAGGATTTTTAGGTAATTATTAAGGATTTTAGTATATTCGCGGCAGGGAAAGTCGTACACGACCAGCTCCCTCTGAATCCCCCCAGGGCCGGAAGGCAGCAAGGGTAGGAGGTCGTAGCGGTGCGATGTGCTAAGCTTTCCCTTTTTTAGTAAGGTGTGAATTCTACCCGAGAAATTGCTTCTTGAAAGCTTCCAGTTTGGCCTCGACAGCAGGGGCGTTGGAAGCGGTCGCTCCAAAATAGAACTTGATCTTAGGCTCTGTTCCCGAAGGACGGACTGTCACCACATCTCCCTCAGCGTCAAAATATTGCAAGACATTTGACTTGGGAAGGCCGGTCTTTTCGGGCTGGTTATAGTCGATGACCTTGACCACAGGCGACCCGGCAAGCTCCTTGGCGGGAGCGGAACGCATGTCTTCCATTATCTTGGCGATCTCTTCGGCTCCTGACTTGCCTTTACGCACAAGATAAACCATACTCTCCTTACGGTAGCCAAACTCTTCGTAAATCTTGTCCATCAGCTGGTAGAGGGTGAGTCCCTGATCAGCTGCCCAAGTAGCGCACTCGGCCACCATAGCGCAGGCTATCGGAGCATCTTTGTCGCGGACGAACTCTCCGATGTTGAATCCATAACTTTCCTCACCACCGCAGATGAACTCCTTCTTACCCTCATTCTCGCGCACGACCTCGCCGATCCACTTGAAACCGGTCAGAACATCATAGCATTCAACACCGAACTTCTTGCAAATGTCAGCGATCAGCTGGGTTGTGACTATCGTCTTCACGCAATACTTTGTGCCATCCAACTTTCCGAGTTCCTTCCAACGTGTCAGAATGTAATATGTCAGCATCGAAGCTGTCTGGTTGCCGTTGAACTGGACCATCTTGCCCTCATTGTTCCTCACAGCGATTCCAAGGCGGTCCGCGTCAGGGTCTGATGCCATAACAATATCGGCCCCTACCTCATCTGCCCTTTCCAGCGCCATCTTCATGGCCGCCGGCTCCTCAGGATTCGGAGAAACAACCGTAGGGAAATCCCCGTCACTGACATCCTGGTCGGGGACATTGTACACATTGGTGAACCCGAGCCTCTTGAGGCACTCAGGAACGATCCTGACTCCGCAACCGTGCAGAGGGGTATAGACAATCTTTATGTCACTGTGCCTTGCCCTCGATTCAGGGCTCAAGGTCAAGGAAAGGATGTCATTCATGTAGGCCTCATCGACCTTCTTGCCCATCAGCTGAACTTCGCCACAACGCTCACCCTTCTCGAACTTAACCTGCGAAGGATCAGAGACTTTACTCACCTCAGCTATAATGTCCTTGTCCACAGGAGGGACGATTTGGGCACCGTCAGACCAATAAACCTTGTAGCCATTGTACTCTTTAGGATTATGAGAGGCTGTCACCATGATTCCGGCGACGGCACCCATGTACCTGATGGAATAGCTCAGCTCAGGAGTGGGACGTATGTTGTCGAACAAGAACACGTTGATGCCATTGGCGCTCAAGATGTCAGAAGCTATCTTAGCGAACAGCTTGGAGTTGTTGCGGCTGTCATAAGAGATGCAGACCCTTATGTCATCTCCCTGGACATGTCCCAGAATGTAATTCGCGAGGCCCTGGGTCGCCATCCCTACAGTGTACTTGTTCATCCTGTTGGTACCGACTCCCATGATGCCGCGGAGGCCACCTGTGCCGAACTCAAGGTTCTTATAAAAGGCGTCTTCGAAACCTACCGGATCATTGTTCCTAAGTTCGATGACTTTCATCTTGGTCTCGGGATCGAAATCCCCTTCCAGCCACTTCTGGGCCGCTGCTTGATAATCCTGTGACATAAAAAACGTATTTTCCAAATATACTCAAAAAAGTTCAGATTCGGTGACAGACCAGCAAGAAATTCGAGGATTCGAAAGGAGTCTCTACCTTGACCCCGAAAATGTGCGCGTCATCTCCCGACTTCACCCCAAGGCGAGCCCTCAATTCGGAACTTGTCAAAGGGATATTCCTGGCGCTGACCTCGGACCTCGGGAACCGCTTTCCAATGTCTTTGAACGAAGCTTTCCCAAACTTCAAGACCTCCTCTACCTCATAGATTCTGCCCATTCCGTACAATGGCCCTAAGCGGCTTGGCAAATCTTCCCGTGAAAGAGTCTCCCCGATTGAGAGAATATGGGTGAAACGGGCGAGTTTGACAAGTCCGAACCTTTCGCAAAGAGCGTTGGTCAATCCTGCCTTCAAAAGTGACTTGCCTGGCTCAATAATAAACCTGAAGTAATTGGATTCCGGCAACTTAGGCTTTGCCGACAACACCTCTTGACGACCGAAAGAAAGCGTACCGCCATCCTCCCGGCAAATCAAGGAATACTCCCCTTTCCATTCCTTGTCCACCCACACGAGAAGTTCCTTGCATTCACCTCCACTTGAGACAACATGGATTTCCCTGACCCAATTGCCGTTCCATCCAGATCCACTGGTCGACTCCAAATGGCTCTCATAGCAATGGTTGATCCTCTCAACTACCATACTAATGTCGGCCATGGGAGAAAGCTTCAACAAAAGATGTCTTGAGAACTCCAGTAAAGTAGGAAGCAAAGTAAGGACATCCGGAGAGCAATCCTCCAAAAGGAAAACCTTGTTTCCCTCAGAAGACCTCCTGGCTGGATCAAGGAATATGACATCAGGCTTGAAACCTTTGACGACAGCCCCAATGGTCTCCGGACTGATATCCTGATTCGAGAAATTGATGTTATTGATTCCAAGTTCCAACAGATTATGCTTAGCAGCTGCCGCAAGAGCCGGTTCCCTCTCATTATAAAGGACCTCAGAAGCCACTTGTGAGAAAGCCCAGGAATCCACACCAAGTCCCCCTGTAAGGTCAGCTATCCTGCCTGGAGAATCACCGAGAATCTTTCTGGCCAGAGCCGCCTTGTAACGGGCAGTGACGGAAGAGCTGCATTGCTCGGCACACAAAACAGTCGGATAAACCAAAGAGGTTACGGCATACCACTCAGGGACCTTGTCCTTTAGCTTTCTTCTGGCTTCTATAGTATTGATAGCCAACTCCTTCCCGTTAAGGCATCCCAAAAACGGATCCTCGACAGAAGGCCAGTCGGTACAAGAAAGCAGAAGCCGGGATGTCTCGGCTTCCGCATTCTCAACAATAAATCTCTCGAAACTACTCGGCACCTTCTCCCTTGAGATATTTCAACCAGAAAGCCCTGTTGGCGGCACTGAAATGACGTCCCTGGTAGCCTCTATAACCATGCATACCGTCCGGATAGATCATCAGCTCGAACTTCTTGCCTCCGGCCTGAAGGGCATCGACAAGTTTCAAAGTGTTCTGGAAGTGGACGTTATCGTCTCCTGTACCATGGGTGAGCTTGAGCATGACGGAACCGTCATAGTTGGCGTCAGTCACAGGATATTCCTTGGCGGCATTCGTCACCTTTGTCCTCTCATAACCTTCGGGATTGTCCTGAGGCGTGGACATGAAGCGCTCAGTGTAATGGGTGTCGTAAAGCGCCCACTCATAGACTCCACCACCAGCTATGCCATAATGGAAGGCTTCGGGATGCTTCATCACCAGCAAGGCGGTCATCGTGCCACCGAAAGAGAATCCCTCAACTCCGATCTTGTCACCATTGACATACGGTAGTTTCTTCAGGTACTCCGCCCACTCGACAAAGTCCTTGACCTCGATCTCGTCAAGATGCTTGTAGATCATGTCAAGACCTTTACGTCCGTTGTAACCGGCTGCCCGGCAATCGAGTACGCACTCTATTATCCCGTTGTCGGAATACCACTGGTAGGAATTGAAGGAACGGAATCTGTCTGAGACCTGCGGAGTGTCAGGACCTCCATAAATGTCCACATGCACGGGATATTTCTTGGAAGCGTCGAAATCCTTGGGGTACACGATAAGACCGGGCAGCTCAAGGCCGTCGCTCGTGGTCATCGTGATTATCCTGGGGAGTGACGTGGATTCGGGATTGAAATCCGGTCCGGCCATATCGGCGACCTTGACAGAACGAGCCGGTTTGGCAAGGTCGAACACCCAGACCTGGTCAGGAGTGGAACAATTGCTTTGGGATGCGACGACATATTTCTTGTCGGGCGAGACACTGATCTGTGAAGCGCTGAGCGCAGGATTGGAAATGGTTCTGACAGAGCCCTTTGTGGCCAGATATAATCCAGTCCTCACATGAGAATCCTTCTGGGCGGAATACACGACCTCAGAGGTCGTGCCGTCGAAGTTCTTGGCGCTCTTTCCTTCCTTGACCGAAAGTATGGAAACTCTCCAGTTCTCACCATCAGAGAGCCTCTTCAGGGTCTTGCCATCATAGGAGAGGTAATAGATCTGCTCCCAACCCGTCTCGAAAGAACGCACCATATAGAGGCCGTCACGGCCGAATACCATACCTGCGATCCAGTCCAGCCAAGTCTTGTAGGTCTCGTGATAGATGTGGGTCTTGGAACCGTCAGCAGGAGAGACCGCATAGAGATCGAGGGTGTTCTGGATGCGAGGCTCCCTCTGGATAAAGAAAGCCTTGCTGTCGGCTCCCCAGAAAGGAGTCCCGAAGTACTGGTCATCATTCTCGTTGAAATCAGCCCATGCTGTGTGGCCGTCCTCGAGATTGACTATCCCGATACGGACCTTGGGGTTCGGGTCGCCGCATTTGGGATAACGTGTCATCCTGACAGAACCTCCAATCGGGGACATATTCTCGAGATCCACGGCACCTCCGGCGTTCTGGCCATATCCGAGCTGCAAACCGGAACGATCAGCGTCCACTGCCACTGCCGAATAAATCGGGAAGAACGGAACCTCCGTATTATCAAAACGATAGAAACCTATCTTCTTGGAATCCGGGGACCACCAGAAAGCCTTGTAACGGGTGGCTCGTCCTAGAATCTCCTCATAATAGACCCAAGAGGAATAGCCATTCAGAATCACATCAGACCCGTCGTTAGTCAGAGCGGTCTCCTTCTTCGTGGCTACATCCATAATCCAAAGGTTGTTATCCCTGGTGAAAGCGATCTTGGAGGAATCCGGTGAATAAGTCGGATTCTCAGCGCCATCGATCTTGAACGGGAAGGAAGGGCGGCCCCCGAAGCCTTGCATGATCATCGGCATCGAGACTGGAGCGGCTCCCTGAATCCTCTTACCTGTCGCGGCATCGAGGGTGAAATCATTCTCGGAAACGTTCCTGTAATCGTGTGTGAACGCGACTTGATGGTCACCGGTCCATCTCCACATGATGGGAATACGGTTCAGTTCCTGCGCCACGGCCGAAACGGCCATGCAAATGGAAAGCAATAAGGCAAATTTCTTCATGACAATCTATTTGTTATTAAAATACTCATCTTTGAAATTGACCAGATAGACTTTCTCAACCGCCCTGGTCAGGGCGGTGTAAAGCCACTTCAGATCGTCTATTGTCAGTTCTTCCTGCCAGAAGGGATTGTCCACGAAAACACAACTCCATTGGCCTCCCTGGCTCTTGTGGCAAGTGATGGCGTTGGCGTACTTAAGTTGCAGGGCGTTGAAATAAGGGTCTTCCCTAACCGCCTCATAACGCTTCTTTTTCGTTGTGAGGTGGGAATAATCCTCACTGACTCCGTTGTAGAGCTGATTCTGCTGCTCGTAAGTGAGCGAAGCCGCTTCTGAATCCAGAGTGTCCAGACAAACCTTGGCGTTGATCTCCGCGTCATCATAATCCGGGAAAGAGAGACGGGCATCGGCGAAAGAAAGCCCGTACCTCTCCTCGAAGTTTCTGATAGACACTAGTTTGGCTATATCACCATTAGCGATATAGTCCATCCCTTTGGCGTCCCCGGTGAACTGGTAGCAGTTCTTCACAATCATCAGTTTCTCGCCCCGGACAAGCCTTTCCTCATTGTAGAAAACTTGCGCCCTTATTCCCGCGTTGTAGCGGTTGGCCCTCTTGTTCGAGCGGCAGAGGACAACAGCGTCGTCTTTTGAATACTCCGAGAAATAAGCCTGGTTGAGGGTGTCCAGCAATTCCCCGCCGGTTATCCTGACGATGTCGTCGAAGCCTTCGGTTCTCAGTCCTATCTCATCAGGGGTGAATGTAGCTCCTCCATAGGGATCGGATGTGATCAATTCCCTTACCCGAGTGGCATTCCACAAGACCCCGGATTCCTTCTGCTGCCTGACCACCTCTGTCAGAGAGGAATATCTCACTCCCCCGAAACTGTCCATATATTCCTGTGACAATGCGGGAGAAGCGTCCAGGCCTACTGGGGGCAACTGAGCTGAATCTCCAATCAGAATCAGCCTGCAGTCGTTCCCGGCCCTGACGAAGGTAACCAGATCCTTAAGCAGGTCACCTGTTCCGAACATCGCGTTCCCCTGCCTTCCCGGCTCTTCGATGCCAATGAGGGACACCTCATCCACGATGAATAGCTTGTGAGACTGCTTGTTAGGTGCCAGCGAAAACTGCCCGAAACCATCGGAACCTATTGATTTCTGGCGATATATGCATTTGTGAATAGTGCTTGCGCTCTTGTGGGCATACTGCGACAACACTTTTGCCGCCCTTCCCGTCGGCGCAAGGAGCACACATATTTCCTCATAATCGGTTTGATCATCCCGCTGAATGACAGGACGCAGCTCGTCAAATGACTCGATCACGGCGGCCAGGGCTGTCGTCTTGCCCGTGCCGGCGTATCCATTCACAACCAGGATGTCGTGGTCGTCACTCGTAATGAAGTCCGCCACGTCGGAAAAGAGCCTATCCTGGCAGGAGGTCAAATCATATGGGAAGAAATCCCGGAATCTCTTATAGAAATAGCCGCTTCTGTCCATCACCTCGAGCTCTTGCTGAAGACCATCATCACAACAGCGAAGATAGGGTAGATCTCAACTCGGCCAAGGAACATGTCAAGTGTGTAAACCAGTTTGGCTCCTACCGGCTCCGCCCCGAAATTGCCGAAACTACCAAGATCCCCAATAGCAGGTCCCACATTGCTCAAAGAAGTGAATGTCGCGGCCACCGCATTGGCATTGTTCGGATTGAGGATAAGATTAATGGCCAATGAGATGATAATCAGCATCATGTACAGAGCTATGTAAAGGATGTGGGGAGTGATGTCCTCTTGCCGTATCACCCTACGGTTGATCCTGACCTCGTTGACGGAAGCCGGATGGAGGACAGTCTTGAGATGGTAACGGATCTCCTTGCAAAGCAGCAACGCCCTGTCGGACTTGATGCCACCGGTAGTGGATCCCGCCATGCCGCACCAGATCCCGACGAAGATCAGGATAGCGGAAGGAAGTGCCGGCCACACAGAGTTGTCAGCTATTCCGAAGCCGCTTGTGGAAGCATAACTAAGCACATGGAAAGAACCGTTCAGGAGCGCCTGTCCCCAGTTATTCTCCACTCCCTGCGCGAGCAGAGACACTGAAACCACCATGCTGGCTATAAGCAGCGACCATATGTAGAATTTGAAAACCTCGTTCTTGAAGGGTTTCAGCGAGCGGGTCGCGAAGGCCACGAACACCATACCGAAATGGATGGATGACAAGAACATGAAGAACATGGTGACAAGATCGACAGCCACCGAGTTGAAAGTTCCGATTGACTGGTTCTTAGTGCTGAAGCCACCGGTGGCGGTCACGCTCATCGCATGATTGACAGCATCGAAAGGACTCATCCCAGCCAGAAGATAGGCTAAGAACGATGCCACCAACATCCCAAGATAGACGGACGTGAAAACATATACCGTCTTATTAGCACCGGAACGATATTCCCGCTTCGATAGAGATGAAAGCTCCAGATTGGTCAGACGAAGCCGCATCTGTGAAGAGTCAGGGATGATGAGCAGAAGGAACACGACTACTCCCAAACCTCCGATGAAATGAGTCGAGGACCTCCAGAAAAGCAGGCTCCGGGGCAGGGCTTCCACATCGTCAAGGATGGAAGCTCCTGTGGTAGTGAAACCGGAAACACTTTCAAACCAAGCGTTTATGATAGTGAAAGGTCCACCCCAAAGGGCGTAGGGAAGCATTCCGAAGATAAAAGACAACAACCACGACAGGACAATGATCATAAACCCGTCCTTAAGTGTGATCTCCCGGGTCTTCCTGACGAAAATGAAAGGGAATATTCCGACAGTGAAGGTAATGGTGAAACTGATCATCAAGGCCGCCAGGGCGCTATCGTTGCCGTTAGCGACCGAGACCAGGATGGACAGGAGCATGAAGAGCGCGCTGACCAACAGCGCGTAACCCACGTTCCTGGATATCACCTTGACATTCATCACAAATTATTTATTCGCCCTGAGGTCATTAACCCTCTTACGAAGCTGCTGGTTCTCCCCCACAAGCTCAGTGATGCCATCATTCAATTCAGAGAGCTGGTCATCGCCTTCGAATGAATACGTGTACTTCTTGTTGAAGGATCTGTAATCGTTCAAGCCATTCAGCATCTTGTAAATCGGATTGACATAGAACGCGAGGAGGAAGAACAATAGCATCAAGATAAGGAGAAGCCCCACACCAACAGCCACGGCTCCGGGAATGATGCTCCTGTAGAATCCTCTCTCAAAGGTCTCGGAATTTCTTTGAAGATCAGCGTAGAACGATTCCTCAAGATTGCCGATGTAGTGTGTCAAGCGCCTGTATTGAGGTTGGAGACGCTCGAAATACCATGTCCGGGTGTCAATGAAGTCGGACAACAACACGTCGTCAAGCTCAAGGGATGTGAGCATGTAGGCGGAATAGGCATAAATCACAGAATCTGTCAGTGGCATCATCTTGTCCGGGACAAGAGACTTGCTGAGAGAGTCGCAGTGGCTCATGAACTCTTCTTGATGGAAATCAGGAAGGCTGCTGACAGACTCATCGCCGATAACGGTAAGGATGTCCAAATTGTAGCGGCTGCTGACCTCGGAAAGTTTCTGGGCGACATTGATGCTACGGATGTTGTCAGCCATCAGACCGGACACATAATCACTCATCCTGGAATATTCCAGAATGGAGATGACGCTCGATGTGAGGAGAGCGACGGCTATGGCGCTGAGGCTGAAGGTCAATTTGGCCCTCATCGACAACTTGGTCTCCTTAATTCTCTGACGAGCTTTCCTGAACATTTACTGTTGTTTTCTACAAACTACAAATATATAAAAAATTCCCATAATCGGACAGGCATTCCCGAGCAGGATAATTCCGGAAATAAGTAGAGTCCATGTACACGGCGAAAGAAGTCACATTCCTTATGCCCCGCCCCTTGTAAGTCCCGAGATCGGATTTGAACACCTCCGGATGCCACGGTAACTGTACCGCAGGCTTTCTCCAATCGCTGGCAAGAGACACATCCAACCAATATTCAAGGACTACAGCTGTCTCACTATCAAATACTTCCAGATTAGCATCCAGCAATTCCAACACCTCCCTATGAGACATTCTCCCCTTTCTCCCCGGGGCATCAAGATCCGTCAGAGGGCGATCCCATTGCCTCTCGATAGGGGCGAACTCGAGGAATATCCCATCCAAGGGTTTGACCTTCTCAGGCGGAGGCATCGTCTTCTGATAGGCCAAATGTGCCAGCGTGGCCTCCGGATCCACTGTCCTCAAAGCCTCCAGCATCCTGTTCTCAATGATCAAAGCTTGATCGGATGCGGAATACTCCTTACACAAAGGGCAAAAGCATGGTTCGGAATTGTCGTCCAGCCAGTAATAGTATCTATGGTTGGTGGCAGGAAGGGATGAGGCGAAAGCGGCGACATTCTTCGCGATTATGTCCAGCGCTTTCGTGGAATGGGAACAGCAGTTGAAGTCCGCCACCCTATGCCCATCCTTGTCCATCCTGAACATGGTCGAATCCTTATCGAAGAGTTCTCTGGGAAGCAGGTCCCCCATAGCATGGAGTTGGTGCTCGACATCTATTCCGTAACGCTCACAATCAGCCATAAAAGCTTTCCCTTTGTCCGACTGGATGAACCCGAGAACCTGGGAAGGGGTGATGTGGGTACCTATAGTGTTGATTCCGAATTCCTTGGCGATTGATGGCCAGGGTGCGGTCTGAAGATCTTCGACAGACAACACAACCCCTCTCATCAGGAAGGATGGTTCCCTATCGACTCGTGCCTTGAAGAAAACCTTAGGTTGATGGAAATCAGCATGCTTGTCGTCAGTGGACTTCAAGGAATACCAGTTCACTTCCCCATCGGGACGGAAATCAGCCCTGAACACTCCCATCAGAAAACCTTTCTCAAGGTCAACCCCAAGTTGGGAAAGTTCTTCCAAAGTCACGCTTCCGGCAACTGAATAACCATCAGCATTGATCGCATGACAATAGTCTAAGGTGCTGAAATTCCATGCGTAATCGAACTTCCTGTAGTAGGTGCATTTATAGTCCAGCGTTCGTCCAGCCGGATCCATCTCGGCTCCCACATAGGTGTCTATCTCCCCCGCATGGGAAAAGAATATCTCTACCCTGTCCTCCGGCTCCACATCCATTTCTGTCTTGAAGTCGCCTGTCAAAGCCAATGTGGTGTCCTGGACATCGAAACGGAAGATGAACAAGCTGTCAGTGGCGACACAACGGAACTCGGTCTCGTCGTCAAGGCCGTCCCATGGGGCGTGGAAACCCTTTACCGGGGCCAATACGCTCCAAATGTGTGAGTCCAGAAGTGTCTGAGGGTCAAGCGAACCCGATGTGTATGGAATAATAAACTCCTCGTTCCGGGACTGACACGAGGCGAAAAGGGTCAGCGCAGCTAGCGCAGGTATAATAATTCGTGAAAAACTCATCGCAGACTCTCCAAGATGGTTCCTATCTGGTAAAGTCCTCTGGGAACATGGAAACAACCTTTCCATTTTCCTCCCTTGAGGGGCAAAAGCACATTCCCTTGGCGGTTCAAGTAGCCGAACCACTCAGGGAACTCATTGTCTTTGAAATGGTTCCAAAGATAATCATCAAGTTTCAAGAACCATTCGAGGCACTTCTCATTCCCTGTGAGCCGGTAGCCTTTAATCATAGCGATGGCAGCCTCAATGTGTACCCACCAAAGTTTCTGGTCCCATTCGAGCTCTTGCGGAGGGCATCCCTCGCGGTCCATGAAATAGAAGATGCCACCATATTCCTTGTCCCAGCCATAGTCAATAACCCTTAGTGAAATCTCCACTGCCTTCTCTATCAGGGCTTTATCTCCCTTCCTAAGGCCGAGGTTCATGATGAACCAGAGAGCTTCCAGGTCGTGGCCGGGATTGATTCTCCGCCCCTCAAAGCAGTCCACTAGACTACCGTCAACTGATGAGACGTTCTCCACCATGACTCCTAGGTCCGGCTGGTAGAACACATCCAAGACCTCATGCAGACACTCATCGATGGTCTTCTCCATCAAGGCCGGGTCGTTGATGATCTCCTCAACCTCGAGAGCCATATTGCATATGATCATCGGCAACGCGAAATCCTTCATCGGACGTGTCCCGGGAACGGATTTAAGCCATGGTCCCTTAGGGTTGGACCGACGCTCCAGAATCCTTCGGAATGTCTCCTTGGCCACCACCGCATAACGGTCACTCCCGGTCGCCTTCGCGAGCTGGGCGAAAGCCATGCAGGCAAAAGTATTAGAGAATATGTTGTAGGGATGAACCAGAGGCTTCCCTTCTCGTGTCAAAGAGAAATAAAAGTCGTAATCGCCCGTATAGCCATGCTTTAGCAGGAACTCAGCACCTTGGATAGCGCATTCGAGCCAACCGGGATCCTTCTTGAGGGAATTGTAGAGCATGGAAAACATCCAGACTTCCCTGCCCTGAAGCCAAACGAATTTGTCCATGTCGAAGACGGACCCGTCCCGGTCAAGGCAGGTAAAATACCCGCCATATTCCTTGTCCTGTGATTTCTCAAGCCAGAAAGGCAGCACATTATCAAGTAGTTCCGACTTGTACCGGGCCGCCATGGAGGCGAAATCGACATCAGTTCTCATCGTCGTTGGAGCTTTGAATATCCTCTTCAGGCAGAAGTTGCTCGGGAATCACAGACTTAGGGCCCTGTGTACGAACCCCGGTCTTTATCTTGGCCTTGGATTTCCTGGGAGCAAGCCCGAGATTCTCAAGTTTCTGGATTTTCTTGATCACGCTCTGGTTGTTTTCCTTCAGTTTCTCATTGGCCTCATTATATGCCTTCATGGCGTTCTGGAGGTTCTCACCGACTTTGACATGACAGCCTAACCATCCGGAAATCTGCCCCATGAGCTCTTCGGCGGCCGAATAGACCTCCGCGATGTTCTTTTCCTGATCAGCCTGCTTCCAAGCCATCTTGATCATATTCAGCACGATAATCAATGTCATTTGACTGACTATCAAGACATTGTTATCTTTCGCCACCTGCCATAGCATCGGATCCTCCTCAAGCATCAGACGGAAAGCGCCCTCAATCGGGATGAACATTATGTTGTAGCTGACCTTCCGCCTATCTTTGGGAATGTAAGACGCGTAGTCCTTATCCTTCAATTCATCCACATGCTTGCGGAC
>JAEEGJ010008400.1_pt1 | contig 28490 bp, 18 predicted proteins | sample 8958761 | NCBI WGS metagenome assembly JAEEGJ01 (sample SAMN16246546, study PRJNA631951) | gut metagenome | biome: gut microbiome; feature: rumen; material: RS-attached | host: Bos | place: Iran: Karaj | collected 2018-10
AAGGTCTCTATATTTGATCGTAAGGTTATCTACACTTCCCTGAAGGATACTTGCCTGCCCTGACGTAGCATATCCTGAAAGTGACGTATCTATATCACTCTTTATATCCGCTGTTCCTGTCTTTAACTCTGCTAGCGTCCTATCAATACCATCCACTCTTGCCTGCAGGTCAGATACTTTTGTCTTAAGATCACGTATGTTCTTATCTGCTGCAGCTGAAAGAGCTGTCTCTGCATTTGGATTCTTATTTAGCTTATCAAGGTCTGATTCTATGATCGCTGCGACAGACTTAGCAAGGTCTTTCTTCTGCTCCTCGGGTATCTCATACTTAGAGAACATATCCTTTATCCTGCCCTCAAGTATCTCTACCTCTGCATCAGTCGCTACTCCCTCTATTGCATTGTTTATGAGCTTATCTGTTACTATCTTTGCCGCCTTCTTAGCAACAGCATCTACGTCAGCCTCTTTAAATATCGTTTCACGTACTGCTCCAGTCTGCACACTGCTTTCAGAAAGATAATCCTCAACATGGTTCTTGGTGATTACCTGTATATGCTCTCTCGCTTCTTTTTGTTCTGCGTACGCCATTGCTCGAAGATTGCATACTATTGATCCAAAGTACCCGCCCAAAACGCACATAATCACCATTATGCTTCTAATAAGTATCTTTGTAGTATATGATCTTTTAATACTTCTGTAGCAGTTTTTCATAATCTAGTCCTCAAAAAAATTTAGTCCATTAAACAACTACCCTTGACAGGTACTAGCAATACCACAATTAATAGTTAATCACAGCAGAAACAATTCTATCCCCAGCTCCTAGCGATGGTGCATTAGTGGTTGTAAAAGAACCAGCAGCTTTTCCACAGGTCAAAACTTTGCCCGCTGAAGTGCAATAAGTAACCCCATTAATTGTTGTATGTTGTTTCATCAAGTTTTCTACCGCTCTACTCTCAGAATAATCTTTTCCTCTCCCCTGATGTGTTGCTCTTTCTGCACAAGCACCACAAGTGTTACATCTTACCGTAGTAGACCACCTATCGATGTTCAAGTCACTATCATGCTCTGGCCTAACATCTACTACAGTGTATCCTGTATATATCGGATAGGAATAACAAGAATCTATATGAGCGTGATGCACAGTATAAGTTACAGTCGCATTTGTACTGAAAGACCTTGCTGTTCCTTCGGCAAGCCCTCTATTATAACCTGCGTCGTATGCACCTGCACTACTAAGTGTTCCACCTGAATAATATCCAGCTGGCAAAGTGAGACTCGTTCTACTACTTGGATTAAATGTAATTGACCCTCTGTTTAAAATATTATTGTAAATTGTAATATCAGATGGATAATATCCTGACGGTAATTTTATAGCTTCATTTATCCCTAATTTAAGCTCAGTTATACTATCAATATTTATATCCCCATTTATTTTTCCGCTCGACAATCCTGCATTAAGTCCAGAATTATCTCCATTTGCGTAATAAAGGCCATTTGCAATAGTGGGTGCAGGTATATTGTTGATTTTCTTAATAAGATCATCATATGTTGCTGAACTATCAATATTCGCCTTTGCATAAACATTGCTATTTAGACCTTTAATTATCTCTGCCTTATGTTTAATAGACGCTTCTGTCAATTCATCGTACTTATTCGATAGGACCCCCATATTTGAGTTTAAATTATCAATTCCTCCCGCAATGGATGAAAGATCTTTTGAATAGAAAAGTACTTCTGCTTTGCCATCGCCATCAGAGTCATATTCAATATTTCCTTCGCTGTTTAAAGAATCTGAAAGCTTTCCTGCAGCTTCTAACCGTTCTACCCCGATAATAAAAGTCAATGTAGATACTATACAAACTATGCTTATTACATTCTTTTTTAAGATTTTCATACTCATCCCACTCCAATCACTCCATGACAGCCTTATAAGCTTTAATATAACACTCATACAAATCCATATAAGATTCTTGCGCATCATCAAAATAATCTGCTAATGTATGCACATCAGCCGCATCATAATATACACTATGGGTTCCATTCTCTAATTCTTTTCCCCACTGCATTCTTCCCAAGCTCTTGGTAGTATACTCAATCTTGTGTACATCCTCCTTCTCATCTTTACATGCCTCTTCATAAGCCTTCTGTCCCTCCGGTACACCAGAATAGTAACTTATTTTTACCTGCTTATTTGTATTCGTCGCCAAAGCATCTGCACTAACCGACCTGTTCCAAAATATAACTATTCCCACTACGGCTATCACTATAACTAAAGCTATTCGAATTATTAATCTTATATTTCCTTTAGTTTTTGTCTGCATAACTTATTCCTCTTTCACAAAATCAAAGGTCTGCATTTATTGAATAACAAGAGTCGTTACCCCATCTGCATCTTCGACTGCCGTTATGCTTAAATCTTTATATTGAGACCACGCATAATCACTCGATCTAGAAGGAGCAGCTGCAGAAGAAGAAGTTGCAACACCCATATATTTAGTTTCTGCTGTTGGTTCAATTAAAAGTTCGGTAGAAGGATACATCGCAGGATCCTGAGCTGCATATCTTATATATGTGTAGGATGATGCTCCATCTTTCCCTGTTGCACCAGTTTCGCCCTTTGCACCTTGTACTCCTGCATTTCCTTGAGGTCCAATAGCTCCTGTCATACCCTGAGGACCTTGCGCTCCGGCAGTTCCTTGTACTCCAGCCTGTCCAGTTGCGCCTGCTTCACCCTTTTCTCCTTTATCTCCTTTTAGAGAAGATTTATCCATTAGTTGCGATTTGATATCATCTATCTTTTGCTGCAACGAACTAATCTCTTTATCTTGTACTTCATTAGCTTTATCTACTTCTTTTGTATCTTCCTTAATTACTTCTTTTGTATCATCACTCTTATTAGCATTATCTTTTGTCTTTTCTTTCGTATCTTCTTTCTTTTGCGAAGGAACATACTGTGTTAAAACACCATTTCTTTTAGTTTCAGTTTTCACATTATCAGTTTTATCTGCTGGTCTTTTAGAAGCATCCTGTTTCACCTTATCAGAAGAAACATTACTATCTCCATTTTTACCACTGTTTAATGCATTTTTTTGTGCAACACCATTGGCTTTTGCAACATTTATGGTTGAATAATTATATATAGGAACACCAGAATCCGTATGACCGCTAACTGTCACGCTTCCCTTATATATAGGATTTCCTAAAAGATCATATCCTAATATATTAGGATCAGCTCCAAAAGTTCCAAATATCGGATTGCCATCTATGTCATATCCAACTATTGAATTCCAATCAATATCTGTATTTGAAGGATCATTCAATCCTCTTATTCTTGCTTGATCGATTGCAGAATAATTTCCGTAAATTGGAAGTCCATCTTCTGCATACCCTGTTACAACAAGATTCTCCGCTAAAATCGGAGCACCACACATATCATATCCTCCGATTGCCGGAACCATCCCATGAGTACCATATATCGGATTTCCATCCCTGTCATAACCTATTACTTTTTCCCAGTCAATATCAGCAATTATTCCACCGGCAGAATTTCTTTCTACAGTTGCAGAATTTCCATCTATAAGATCTCCTGCATTGGCTCCCCCCTCATTCAATGATAATGTACGTAGATTACCGGAAATAACAACCAAAACTGCAACGGCTACTCCCCCAATACAACAACCACCAGCAATAAAGTATTTCCTCAAATTTGGATCGTTTTTTAATTCATAAAACTTATCTTTTACTACCTCAAAAAAATTTACCATTTGCCACCTCCGCTTATGAATTCTGCTTTTTTGCAAAAAAAACGCCAAGATAACACACAGATTTCTCCATGATTCTATCTTGACGCTAACTCTAATCGAGCTACCTATCTCACTTTAAAAACTAAGTGGATTTTATCATGGTAAAAATATAGAAACAACATATTAAGCCTATGCACTAATAAACTTACAGAGAAAAAAAATTTTATACTGCAAGTTTAGGCTTTTTTTTCAAAGGAATACTAATGTCGACACTCTCAAATATAGGGGCGCTTTTTTCTTCGTCCCACCCTTTGACTTTAACGATTTCTTTTACAGAAAATTTCTCGAGATATACAACCATATCTATCCCTGTAGCAAGCTTTCTGAGCTGTTCTTCTAAAGTAAAATGCTCAGTAACAGCTAATCTTGCTACTCTTGAAAGTGCCTCTCTGGCTGATTTACTATGCGTTGACCCCCATGAAATTGTATTTGTAGAAAGTGCTTCAACAAACTGTTCCGCCTCACGTCCCTTTATCTCACCTATGACAAAATAGTTAAGGTCCATCAAAAGTCCAAACGTTGCTAGATACCTTAGGTCATACATAGTCTTTCCATCCTCAGCAGGTCTGATATTCTGGAATGTCAAAAGCGGATGTGTTTTAGAAAATAATTCCTCATTTTCCTGCATTACAAGACCTCGCTTATTATGCGGTATATAATCAAGATAAGTATTCATCTGTGTTGTCTTACCTGAAGCCATTGTTCCCGCCCAAAGGATTGAACACCCCTCTCGAACAGCTTTTAAAATAATTGCTGCTGTACGATAATCCATCATCCCTCTTTCTTCAACAAGTTCCTTTAATGCATATTTCTTTTTTAGTACTTTTCTTATAACAAGGGACGGTTCCCTATTCGCATTTATATACTCCATAGAATAGACAAATCTCAACCTTGCCGCATCAGATGTTTCAGTATCCATAAATGTCTTATCTGGTTTCTTATCATTTAAATCCACATTGTTATGTCTTATGATATGTTGAACAAAATTCTTAAAATGCTTTTTCGACCTAAAAGTTATAGTTGAAAAGTATCTCTCACCATACCTCTTTACCTGAATATTATCGTAATCAACAAGTGCAATATCTGAGATACTTGGATCCTCAATAAGCGGAGTAATCACATCATACCCCCACATAAACATCGCAAATCTCTGATATATAAATGCCTTATCTTCATCAGAAAGATGTCCATACATAGTATCTATTCTCTGCATAAGATGCTGCGAAAAACGTTCTTTAGTTAATACTCCACTCTCAAGCCCCGCCAACCAATGCGTATCAATTTCTGTGTAATACTCCAATAACTCTTCAAGTATTTCATCTTCCAGTCCAAGATTAACCTCTAATTTTACTGGATTATATGCCTGCTTCGAGACAGCTTCTATATATCTTTTTATTTCAGACTCATCGGTATCTATTCCTATTTCAGGAGGTGCAATAAAATCACTATCTTTAACAATTGGAATAAGGTATTCTGAAGCATCAAATTCTTTTTCTTCTTCCTCCTCAACCAATAGTTCCCCTTCATCAACAGACACTTCTTCTACAGTCACGTTATCGCTATACTTAACTTCTCTTATATCTTCTTTTCTAAGCGCATATGAAACCTCCACTGAAACTGCAGTATCGCCCAATTCATCATAATCACTTTTCTGTTCTACGCTGTTATCACCTTGTATATTATTTTTATCCTGGGATAGCCCTGTACTCTCCTCTGTTTCCTTTTTACTCTTTTGCGCTGTTTTAGATGTTTTATCATCAACTTTTGAAACAATTTCACTCTTTTTTGATTTCTTTCTAGATTTGCTAGTTATTCTTTCTGCCCTCTCAACAACAGTGCTTTTTTCTTCCAGCTCTTTTTTTCTTTCTGTTGAATTGCCTTCATTCAATATTGTTTTATCTTCTGATACAATCTTTTCTTTTGAAAAATCCGCGTATAACATAAGCCCATAGTAATCATATGCTTCCGTTTTTGTTCGATTATTTAAGATAAGACGTTTTAAGCTATCAATTGTGAAATCGTCTGATAATAACGCATCATAATATCCCTGCTCATATAACGCATTTAATTTCCCCGCGCCTCTCTTTTTTTTATCAACAATAAGTATCAGCTTTAGTTTTGGATTAGCAATAAAGTATTTCTTGATAGTTCCCGGGCCTATATTGATACCATCAATATCTTCTTTTGCTATCACAAGATCATAGTCTTTTACACTGTTAACTTCGACGCTTGCTTTCGTAGTCCCAAAAGTAATCGCTAAAGCCTTGGTATCAATATCGTCTAGTGAAGTAAATATGCCAGTTATCTTTTTTTTGAATAAATTCCAATTGCCCTTGTCAGCCATCTCATTTAAAGCTACTAAAACCTTCATATCTTCAATCTCCCCTAATATTGCTCTTTATTATCCCAAATCTATTACTTGCCCTCAGAACTCATAGTTCCATACTTGCTTGAGCTAGCAATTGGCTTTAATCCATCCACATATTCAAATACAACGACCGTTCTGTACTTATGTGCTGTACAAGTTGAAAGACATATTAGATTCCCACCTATTGTATCTGCATAGACAATATCAGCTTCATCTTTAATCTTTTTTGATTCTTCATATGCATCATTCGCTTTATTAACTATATAGATTGCCGGATCAAGTGGCTGAGTAAAAAGATAATATCGAAGTTTATAATGCTTTACTTCACCTGATTCCATATACACATATGCATCCTGATGTACTGAACCAAAAGCTTTATTGGAATACTTATGAAGGTCAGTAAACATCGTTCCATCCTGCATATTATGCCCAAAAATAACAGTTTTAGAATCTGACAAATCAGGAGCGTTCGCAAAATTTATAAATATCGCACCAGCCTTGGATTTATTTCCATAAGCATCAGTATCTAAGTAGTAATCATTATCCGAGCCTTGCACTAGCGGATAATCAATCTGTGTCCCCGGAATATACAACCAGCTCGTAGAAGTAGAGCCTGCGCTTTTCACAGTGCTAAAATTGATATTGTCATGATTTCCTACTATAATTTCATCTTTCAACTCTTCATATTTATAAGAGGCTGCAGTAGCTATGAGCCCCTGCTTTAACAGTTCAATTACTGCCACCACAAAGGCTATAGCCATAACTGCTATAAGTACATCTATAACGATTATTTTTTTATTTATTTTCCGTACTTTTCCCTCTTTATTCATATATCAGCCTTTTTCGTTTTCCTTCATCTTTTTCCTTATTTCTATGCAAACAATAATTCCAACAATAAGTCCAATTGTAATAATCGCATAAGTCATCGCCTTCTTAGTCGTACCCGTTTGTACAATACCTGTAGAAACCCCTTTCTTTACCCTTGATGCAGAATACTCTTTATTTGAAGGAGCATTTACAGTTGATGTTGTAATCACTTGTATATCGTTTTCAGGAACACTAATCGAGTCAGCTGCTTTTTCTTCTTTTGCATCTTTATATCCTGAAACTGAAAAACCTGCTGTATATACACTACCGAATGGATCTCTGTAAGATACAGTAAATGCATTTCCTCCTTCATAGGTCACTGTTTCAGAGTCAACGGTAAAGTTCTTTGTTGTAGCTGAGCCCGAGCCATCAGCATAATAAAGCGTAACTTTTACATCATCCTTATCGTACTTATCTCCAATCTTGACCTTTTCTCCAGTATAAGAAGCCGCTATAGAACTAATAGTTTTATATCCATTAACAACATACTGCGCAGAAAATTTTTTGTTTCCCTGCTTAGAATCTGTATATGTTGCTGTATAGGTATTATCGCCAGCTGTAGTTACTTTTAATGAAGAAAGCTCTGAAGGCTTTACATCAAACCCATTTTTCTTATCAGGATCATCAACATAATATGCTTTAACAGTTACATAATCAGGATCGTACTCCTTCCCAGCTACTACTGACGGTCCTGAATAAGTAGCATCAATTGCCCCCACCTTTCTAAAGCCTGGAACTGTTATCGTGGCAACAAAATCTTTATCCCCATTCTTATAAATCACGTTATACTCATTATCACCACTTTTCGATACCTTCTTTGAATCAACCGTGTAATCATCCGCTGTAAGCCTGATCTCATGTTCATCTGTATCTATAAGCATTACTTCAACATCATCAAGAGAATACTCCTCTCCGACAGGAATCTCTCCTCCGATATATCTTGCAGATATATCCTTAAGTGTTGCTCCAACAACAAACGTTGCGGATTTTTCTGAATTTTCCTTCGTAAGTATTGATGGAACTGCTTTTACTACAAAAGTTCCACTCTTAATTGTTTCATAACTTTTCTTAGTAGCACCTGCAACATTTGTACCGCCTTTAGTCCAGATATACTTTATATCTGCAAGAGACGCTGTTGTTTCTGTGATTCCTCCTTTATAAAGAGTTGTTGAAACATCAATATCCATAAGAGCAGTATCTTTTCCACCTTTAATAGAATATGTTCCAACTCCATTTCCATTTATTGTTCTTCCAATAAACTTCATAAAGGTTCTATTATCATTGTCTCCATTAGTGCCTCCATAAGAATATGAAAGAATATTGTTGCCTGGAGTTCCATCAAGGAATAGTGTTGTAAGAACATCATCTGTATCAGATGTTTCATCTCCCTCTATCCAGAACATATTTATTGATGAATTGTTTTCATCCTTAAGCAGTACTCCCGGCGCAGTCAATATATTTTCAGGAAGCCTTATAGTTGTAAGCTTTTTTGTATCAAAAGAATCATTCGCCTCCATAGCTGCTATTCGCGTTAAATCTACACAATTAGAAAAATCCATCGGCGATAAATCAAGCATTATAAGAGCATAATCATTTTTCATCATTTCATATGCATCTTCTAGCTCACTTGATGCTCCAAAACATTTAATAAGACCATTTATGGATGCCCCCTGTAAAACATAATTATTCCTAAGCATTGTTCCAGCATTCTTTATTGAATTTGCTGAAAAAGCTGTCCCAATCTTTAATTCCTTAAGCTTTTCGGCTCCATCCAAAAAACCTTGAGCATATATCACTCTTGAAGTATTCCATCCCGATATATCAAGAGCCTCAATAGACTTACAATTCTTCATATAATAAGCAATATTTGTTCCCACCGTTTTAACGAGATTTGCCACATTTACAGTTGTAATAGCAGCATCATTTGCAAACATACCTCCAACATCTTTCACCTTTGTGCCGTAAGGAAATACTCCTTTTACAGTTATAAGAGAAGGATCATCTGAGAACATTCCAAACATTATCTCTGCATTAAGAAGTGCGTTAGGAGATGTAGCTGTTGCTGGCACTACTGTTTTTAGATTTGTATTTCCAGCAAAAGCAAATGCATAATTCAATACATTTGCAGTATTCCAAGAAGAATAATCATAAGAAGACATTGCGCTTCCGTCTGCAAAACATTCCATGTTTAAAAGGCTAGATCCTATGCCCCATGACGAAATATCAACACCTGAAGAAAGATTTGGCGTATTCTGCATCATAAAGCTCATATCTTTAATTGAATCTAATCGCCAACCAGAAGTATTGATCTTAACCAAAGCTTCATCATCAATAAACATCATTTTGCCATCTTCAAGAGATGAAAACTTAACTGTTCCTAATGCCCCTTCGCCTAGGTTTTGTAGGTTTTTGCAATTACCAAACATACCTTTTGCACTTTTTACATTCGAAAAGCTATCAATGTTTGTAGTATCTATAGATTGAAAACCTGCTCCGTAAAACATAAAATCAGCATTCTTCAAATTACTAGCTTTGTATCCGCTCAAATCTGCTCTAGTCTCAGATGCCTTACTTCCTGCTAGTTTAAACATCATTGTGGCATTTTTAAGTTTTGGCATTGCTGATTTCATTTCAAGATTTCCAATAAAATCACATCTAAGACAAATTCCCGAAGCATCAATAAGCTCATTGTATGTATTTCCAAAAATCAAACCTGCAAACTCTTGTCCGTTACGAGAAAACATCATATATGCCATACGACATGAATTCATATCCCATCCAGACATATCAATAGTTCCTGTCACAACATTACCGTAATCAGAAATCTCACTTAATCCTGGATCCATAGCATCAAGTGGATCGTCTACATTAAACTCTCCATCCTCATCCCCACCTGAAAACATTGCAGAAGCATCTATAAGAGAAGAAAGTTTCCAACCTTTAATATCATTTGCATCACCAGAACCATCTGTTTTAAGTCTTGCATTTTTTGAACCAAAGAACATGCCTTTTGCCCACTTAACATCGTCCATGTGATATGAAGAAACGTTAGGTCTTTCAATAGATTCACATCCACCAAACATAAACTCCGTTGATTCAAGTGAATTTGCCCCAGAAAGATCCATTGCCTGTATAAACGAATCTTCTCCATTCTTTAATTCTTTATCTCCATAAAACATATATGCCGTTGAAACAACATTTGGCATGGGTTTATGAGCTCCGGTACGAACAATTATCTCTGATAACTTAGGACATCTTGCAAACATACCTGCAGTAGAAGAGACCTTGCTCATATCACAATACAAGTACACTCTTTCTAGCGAAGAATATACACTATCCTTTAATTCTGCATCATCAGTGCTATTCGTATTCTTTATTACTGAAAAATTTGCATTAAAAAGTCCATTCATATTACCAGAAAGAACAATATCATCAGATAGATATATTTCTTTTAATGAAGAAGCATCATCAATCCACGGAACACCCTGTGGTCGCATCAAACCATCATTATGATGATAAACTCTGACATTACTAATTGAGATATCATCTCTTTCACCAAGTGTTTCAAAATATGTATCCTCTGCAGATTCCTTAAAAGAGTAAAACTCTTTATCTGCATATTTTTTTTCATCACCAACTGTAGGCGAGATAACACCCGAACCACTACCATCTAGATCAGAATAAAACCTTGTAGGGAAACTAACTTCAGATTTTGTCCCAGAAAAAGAAGTAATTACATCCTGTTGCCCTCCACCTGAGGAAGTATCTGCAATGGTTACCTTTCCTGACACTCCAGCTTTTTTGGTAATATAGAGCTTATCATCATAGATAAACCATATCGCATCTGAATTATTACCTACTGTTCCATGCTTATCTGCGCCTCCGATAGATTTTTCTGTTACAACTGTTACTGTACTATCAGAAGTTATATCAGAAGGTGAACTGGCAGATTTACATGTATCATAAAGAAATGCTAGTATCTTATCTGAACTCTCTATTGCAGCTTTTGCATTTATAAAATCAGAGGCCGATGAGAGATCTGTTGGATTTCCTGCAAGAGGTTGTCCATTAATATATTCATAGCTTATCGTCGATGTTGCGTATGCCGTATCTTTTCTGGCACAAAACACAATGATAACCCCTATAAATAAAAGCATTTTTCGGAACTTTTTCATATAAACCTCCTTAAAAGGACATATTATCTGTACTGTCTATATAGCCCCTAGCGACATTGATAGTTCAATAGGGAAACCAAAAAAAATTTAAAAAATTGACTCTGACACCCATTGAGTGTATTTTGAATATATAAAAACGATAAACGAGGACCAAATGAAATTTAAAGAGATTCGGGAAAAAATTGGATTCACTCAACAAGAATTTTCAGCATATTTTGAAATTCCTACCAGAACATACCAAAAATGGGAATACTATGAAGATGGAAAAACAGCCCAGGGAAGAAAGCCTCCTGAATACATAAAAAAAATGATGATCAAAATCCTTAATAATAGCGAAGATTTTGACTTTTCAGAATTCTAAATTATTCCCTTATCACGCTCTTTCAAAAAAAGAAGAAAGAGTTTGGGTAACTCTTTCTCCTATTTTTATTTCTTTCTCTACAATTTTTTCACTTTGAAAAACTGTAGGAAACCACCTTCTTCAAGAAGCAATCTGCATTCACGTTTTAAGTCACGTGGATAGCATTATAATCTAAGCTAAAACTTCTTGTTGAATGAATCCAAGTATTCGACCAATCGAATCAACCTCTACATCAGTTGCATAGCAAATCTCTTCTATGGCCTTATCCTTACTTACTTTGTAAATAAGGCTTACATCTACATTATTGCCATTTTTATCTTCTAATCTTTCTTCTCGATTTTTATTGACAATACTTAGCGCATCATAGTTGTCATCCTTTTTTTCCCACATAAAGTCTCGTACAAACTCACAAGCCTTTTTTACCGAGAAAAACTTTTTGAGAACGGTCATTTTTTGCTCGCCATTCTCATTTATGACTGTTTTTACAACTTGATATTCTCTTTTAGCAGATGCAAAAATAATGAATAGTTCACACACCAAAAGTGCCAAAAAGCAAAGCAAAACATACTCTATGCTTCTACCTTCTTCTGATATTTCTTCAGTATACGCTTCAGAAATAGTTTCTCTATTGATCCTATCTTCAATAAGTGACAGATTGACATTCTTAGAAGCACTTACTTCAGTAATAGTCTTCTTAGCCAACTTTTTAGCTTCTGCCTTCTTAGGTACCTTTACAGAAACTTCTTCTTTTGATTCATTTTCCACAACCATGGGTGCGGAATTCATGACCAAAAGTTGATTAGGTTTCTCATAAGAAAAACCATCATCTGAATTATTATTGCTATTATCAGATGACTCGTTGCTATCATGTTCATCGTTTGATGAATCAGCAACTTCCTCCTCTATCTTAATATCTTGTGAAGCAGAAACTTCCTCAATTACCATATGTTCTGTTAAAACAATTGGCTCAGGTACATATTCCGGCTCCACTTCAAGAGCTTCAACTACTTTTGTAGTTTCTTCTTCAGGTTCAACAATAATAGGTTCAATATCATCCTCTAATATTGGTTCGGGATTATTCGTTGATAAACCTTCATCAATATCAAAAACTATTTCACTACCGGTTATATCAAGACCTTCTGATGCATAAACTGTTCTAGTTGACATAGCGAATGTCATCGCTATTGCTGCAATTACAAGATTTCTTCTCATTTTGTCTCCTTTATGAGGACAAATTAATCCTCGATTATTTTCTTAATGCAGGATGCAGGAGCACAATAGAGAAAAAATCTCTACAGCGCTCCTGTAATGTAGCATGACAGCACAGGAGCGCTGTCTTCTTAAATATTCGGATCATATTCTGCAAATAGCAGCATAATGTCGAGAATACTTAAGGTGATTAGAAAGATATCTAACCCAACTAACCATTTTTTTGATTTTGACATAGGCAGATTTATCATGGTAGAATGACTATAGCGGACAAGGGAGTGCCAGTCCCTTGTCATATAGTCAATTAGCCTTTACTTACGGCTCAAAAGTTCAAGTATTATCTTTACAATGTTGGCTAACATGTAAAGTGCAGATAACACTTCTTTGAGCTCCTTAAGTAGGGCTTTTTTCTTTGAGTCATTTGGCTCAATTCCCATGATTTTCCTCCTTTCCATAGACCGCCTCCTGATAGGAGAAGAACGGCGATTGTCGATACTGCACTCCTATCTGGCAGCCATACACTTTATCTAAAATGCTTTAGAAAGGAGGTGAAGTCTCCTAAGTCGCTATGGTCACCAACAGTTTTATTCTGTTAGATCTTTTTAGTGTAGGATAATAATCCTCACAAACTGCTTTCAACCTAATATTCCTTGTAAGCATATAACCACTTGGTTTTACTTACATTGAAGACTAGCCCAAAGCAAAAAGTACACTTAGTACTTTTTCAGACAATATGTATTGCCGGTTTTACACCTGTAAGCATTACATCGTCTAAACCTTTTCCCCATGCAGGATTCCACTCGCCCAAAGCAATATAAATATTTCTTTTTTTGAACATTTCTACTGCTTTTTGCTCGTTATCTAAAACAGCTTTATTGACCAGTTTATCCGCATCAAATACAAGCACTACGCCTCTGCAACCTTTGTCCATAAGCGCATCCATCATACTTCTGCTACTTCCCGGCTCATTTTCAAACAGCTTAAAAACTGAATTTACTCCCGGAACTGATATTACTGGTACATTCAGGAACTGATTGGCAACTTCTGCTTTCTTTTCACCTTCGGTAACATATACCCAAGTAGGATCGTCACCCTCCTTTGTATATACGCTACAAAAAGAACCCGATTCACATCCATTAGTGTACTTGTTTACTTTTGCAATTACTTGTCCGGCGTCATCTGTCGCATTAACTAATTTACAAGATGCAAAATTCATGTATTTTCCACTAATTTTACCTTTTGGATAACCTTTCTCACTGAGAGTAATCCGATTTAACTGTGATCCATATTGCCATACAAGCTCTGGTTCGCGTGAACTATCAGATATAAAAGACCAACCTGCAACGTCATTGTTAATTCCATAGACAAATCGTCCACTGATGCCATTAAGCTCGCCTTTTACTATTGGATAATCTACATTTATCCTTATTCTGATTATCCTTCCCTTTGTATCAAAGACAGGAAAGACTATTCCGCACAATTGTGAAAATGTCCATTTTCCATCTTTTCTTTGATAAAACCCAGGAACACCCTTAGGTTCTCCGCATTTTTCAATAAGCTGTTCTACAATTTTCTTCCTAGACATATTGCTTAATCGTTCTTTTGAAGAAAATCGTATCCTGTCCTCTGGTGGTAATGATTTGATAGGAATCGTATTTATGATCTTTTCAAACATTCCCGGGGATTTGTCCCACTCTGACCTTAATTTTTGTTCATGCTTTTTTTCAAGAACAAGAAGATTCAGAAGAGACTTGTAAAAAAAGTCGAGTTTTTCTGGAGGAAGGATCTCGGCAACACCTTCTATTGGTAAATCTTTTACCTGCTCATACTCCGATGCAGGAATAATTTTTTGAGACTTTCTATCTCTATTAGAGCCTTTTAAAGTCTCAATATAGGCTTCATATTCTTCTAACGGTTGCCAGACCGTGAAGCCTGCATCTGTGACTTTTGAACAACGATAATTTCTGCCATTGGCAGAAATTATATCTCCTTTATTTCCTTTAACTCTCTGGCAATAAGACAAAACATTTCCATTTGGAAAAGTAACCTCATTACACCAATCTGGTTTTCCGCAAATTTTGCAAGGGTTGTTAAAAGTACAGTGCTTTGAATCTCCGCTCATAAAGAGGGGCCTCCTTTCTTCCAAAGAGGCAAGAACTACTTGTTCTTTGTGTCTTTGCTCTTTTTATGGCTAAAAAAGCACAAAAAAAGAGCAAGAGACACATGGTGTTTCTTGCCCGTTTAATCAACAGGTATACTTATCTTCACATAAAAAATATATTTTTATTATATTGTCAAGTATACTGCTCGTCAATCAGTTATCTAACAATTTCTCTTCTAACTCTTCGAAATTATATGTATTTTGCGTAAAATGATTAAAACTATTATTGCTTCTGTTCTTTTTTTCTGTTTGTCCTATCATTGCACATAGATATTTTACCTTGTCTTCAACCGGATCTAATCTTCTATCATCAAGCCTCTGCTTAAATGCAATAATAACTTTCATCATATCCATGCCATCTTTATTGTACTTCTGTGCTTGATTGTAAACATCATAAATCTCATCGTTCGATAAGTCTATTCCAGACGTAGATAAAAACATCTTAATCTGGTCCATAAGTAATTCATTTGGCTTATCTTCAATGTTCATTTGATTCGTTGTCTCAATATAATTTTTTGTTTTCACTTCAAACAGATATCCAACGGTTACACCATGAAGCGTTTGTGGCGTGTAATCAAATGTAAAATCACATCCTTCTGCAGCATTTATACTTTTCTTTGAAGGTTCTAATACTCGTCTCTTAATATCTCCTGGTAAGTATGACTCAGGAATAGAAAATTGATGTTTTAGCTCTTCTATGGATACTCTAAATACTCCCGGTGTAGCATTAGGATATTCTCTATATTTTTTCTTGTTTTCTAAATACCAATATACAGCAATCGCATACTTTCCCTGAAGATTCGTTGTAACCTTTAATGAGCCATATGCACCATGAACCAAACTTGAACATAATGCCAAGTCCTTAAAAAAATCTGATGGAACAAACTCTATATAAGCATTTCCATCGCTTTTTCCATCATGATACCTAAGAATATTATACCAAGGCAAAGAAATCGTATCTTCACCATTAGGTCCAAGCCCCTCAAACTCAAGATGCCTCTCTTTTATCTTCTTTGTCCCTTTTCTAAATACTTCATACAAATAGTTAGGGTTTTTATAGCTTGAATAATCTTGAAAACTCCTTGGTTCTATTTTGTATGTCTTATTTTCAGGAAAAGAAGACATGGTACCAAGAATTGCATCAAATACAATGTTTTCATCAGAAGAAAACTCCATCTTACAATGCATAATCAGAGCATCTGTACGATATGCTATTCCAACACCACCCTTTTTTAGCGGATGCTTGTTATCTTGCATTGCCAAAAGTCTGATCAATGTCTCATGCGCATTATCAGTAAATGTTTCAATTAATTTTTCTGGCGTAATTGCATCTTTAATGTATTCCTTTAATTGATATTCATCTTTAGGAACGACATCAATGCCATTTTCTTCTACTACATCTGGGTGAATTTCATCTGGATCAAAAACATTTCCCTGGAAGGTTTGCACTATTTGGTGTTCTAGTTGCCCCATTGAATCCGATAAAGGTTGCTCAACTCTTTTTTTCATAGCCTCTCCATAAAAAGACATATCCCCTTCTTGTCATATATTATATATTAGTGTTTGATCTACTTGCTGTCAATAATAACCAATATGGTTCTAACCGCAGAAATACTCGCTTTGCAGCACATAACACCTGCGGATTACATACAACGTATTTTTGTCTATATACTCTTTTATTTCATTATAAGTTTTTTGTCATGTATGACATTTTCCTTACTTGTCGCTTTTTACTAAGTTTTTTGTCATGCTATAAGTTTATTGTCATATCCTTCTTGATTCTCTCAAAATATGCTATTTTATGCACGTTCTATGGCTTTTTATCTCCGTTTTTATGTCTTATACATTAAGTATTTTGTCATCTATGACATTTTCCTTACTCGTCTCTTTTTATTAAGTTTTTTGTCATGCTGTAAGTTTATTGTCATATCCTTCTTGATTCTCTCAAAATATGCTATTTTATGCACGTTCTATGGCTTTTTATCTCCGTTTTTATGTCTTATACATTAAGTATTTTGTCATCTATGACATTTTCATTACTTGTCGCTTTTTGCTAAGTTTTTTGTCATGCGTAAGTTTATTGTCATATCCTTCTTGATTCTCACGAAATATGCTATTCATGCACGTTCTATGGCTTTTTATCTCCGTTTTTATGTCTTATGCATTAAGTATTTTGTCATGTATGACATTTTTCATCACTTGTCACTATTGTAGTACGTTATTTGTCATATAGTACGTTTTCTGACATATCTTATTACGTCTTTTGTCAGATGTGTTACGTTTTTTGTCCTATTTTATTATGTTTTCTGTCATATCAAAAGTCTTGAAACCCGCTTCATAAGTACATTTCCCTTTTTTTACTATACTTTCTATACTTTTTATCTATACTTTTATCTATCTACATGAAAGATTCGCAAAAATAATACTTGAACTTACTATGTCGCTTACTTTTAAATTATTGTGTATAAAGCAAACTAATGCAAAATATTCAGGGAGGCATATTATGAAATCAAGTATGCATAATAACATAAAGCAAAACAAAGTAAGACATTTTTCTGAAGAATTTCCACAGATACCAGCTACCAACGTCATTGATGTATTTGACTCTGCTGATCTTATGATTTCGTCCCATGATGAATCCGCTATTGAAAAAAGTGATGTTTTGTTTTCGACTGGGGATTTAGCAAAAGAGTTTAATGTTACTCCTCAAACAATAAGAAACACTCAACGTTATTTTGGGGATATCCTTTCAAACGAACATCGTTCAAATGAAAGAATTTATACTTCAGCTGATGTAGAAATTTTTTCATTGATTTTTAAGATGAAAAATAAGCAAAAATATAGTCGTAAAGCTATCCTTGAATATTTTTTAAATAACGGTGTTTATTCGAAGAATGATGACGTTTATTGCTCGGAAAAAGCACCTGCATCAACCATTACAGAACTTATGCAAAAGAAAATCAATGAAGGTTTAAATGTACTTCAGGATAACCTTTCTACCATGATTACAGAAGGTTTATTAAAGATTGAACAGGGGTTGGCTACTTTTGTTTCAAATGAGGTGCAAAATAGCACAAAATGCATTATTGAAAAGCTTAATAGCGATAATATGGAGCTTAATGAAGTATTAAAGCACTATAATGATGTGCTTTCTTCATGTGATACTGAGTTTTCAAAGTTTAAAGGGACTCTAAATAATATTAATCATACTTCTCTTAAGATTGAGCAATTAGTACAATCAGATAATAATTCACAGCTTTTAAGAAAAGATATTCAAACAGTTATTAAAGGGATGGATTCTGTTATTAGTGGTACGACCTTAAATAATCAAGTAAATGATAATATTAACGACTTGAAAAGGGAATCACAAAATAATGCAAAACTAATCAGGAATGAATTATCAAAACAACAGCAAACATTTGCAAATCTTGAAAACATCTTTATTGATAAGACAAAATTTACTAATAACAATAATCAGGGAATCAGAAAGGCTGAGCTGGCTGATTATTTTAATCGTAATTATCAAAAGATTGCCAAAACTGTAAATGATTCAGTTGATGCTCAAAATCAAGCACTTATTACCCAGCTTACTGGGGTGTTAAGTTCATTTAATGATGTAGACGGTAAAATTAACGAATTGATGCGTATAAATGAACAGCTAGAAAAAGAGAATAGAGAGCTTCATACAAAAAATAGTATTTCCGGGAAAATTATATCTAAGCAAACAGATCAAATTAATCTTTTGCAAAAGAACACTATGTCCCCTGTTGAGGATAATAGAGATTCTTCTGCTGCTTTAAGTAAAAAATTATTCATCGCAGAGAAGCTGATTGAGAAACTTACACAAGAAAATGACAGTTTAAAGAAAAAAGCTGTAGTTTCCAATAGAATTATAGAAATGCAGGAGAATGAAATAGCTAGGTATAATAGCGGCAATTCCACGATTAAGGAAGATAAAAAAATGGACTCTTACCAAAATGAGAATGATAACGATTCTTTGGAAAATCAGGATGAGAATCTTTTAGATCTTTTAAATGCGGAATAAATTATATAGTGATTTTATTACATAGTTATTGTAAATATATAAAACTATAAAGAAGTAATAATGTATCTAGATGTGACATTAATACATTATTACTTCTTTTTTATTATGTAATAGTAGCAATAATATAACATTGTAATAAAGCAACACAATAAATAAGTATTTATATAATAAAGCCATACTTATTTAAATAATAATATATCTGTGTAGATTTATATATAATAATGTGTTACATCAATACAGTAATTATATAACAATGTATATATATAATAAAAAAATACAAAAAAGAAAATCAGGATTCCATTTTATTCTTGTATTACTGTAATACATAAAATAACTAAAACATTTATCACGATATAAATATAACACATAAACAAATAAATACATAAATAAAGTAATACATAAATAAACAAAAACAATAATAAAGAATTATAGTATTACTATAAAAAGGTTGATATTATTCTAGAAGTGAGATAATATATATAGTGTGTGAAGGTAAAATAAGTAATAAAGAAATAATGCCACACATAAATAAAGTATTAAAAAAACACAATAATAATGAAATAAAGTAAATAAGAGTTATTATAAAGAATAAATGATAAAACACAATAACCATGTAAACAAAAAATACAATACAGATGTAATTATTTAATATTGTAATTAATAAATATAGTAACACATAAAAATAAGTAAAATAGAAATAATGTATTACAGTAATACAAAGAAACATAATTGCAATAATACAATAATAATGTATTAAAGAAATACAAAACCATTATCATACATAAATAAATAATTACAAAATAAATATAAATGAAATGTATTATTGTCACGCAAGAACACATAAATACTTATTTAATGCATTACAATAAGTATGTAACGAATTAAAACTGTAACACAAATAATAATCAGAAAAAATATTAGAAGTAAAATAATGTAATAAATAAACTCATAAATAAATGATGACAAAAATAAGGCAATAATGAGGGGGAGTTTAATATTCAAGGATGTAATATTGTAACTATGCAATACATAAATAAGAACAAATATAATTACAATAACCATAGGAGGAAGATAAAGATATGGCTATAAAAATAGGAATAGTAAATCAAAAGGGTGGAGTAGGAAAGACAACAACAGCAATATGTCTTACAGATGCATTTACGCAGATAGGATACAAAACATTACTGATTGACTTTGATCCACAAGCAAATTCAAGTAGCGTATTCAATGTAGCTGGTCAGGAAAATACTATATACGAAGGTATTCTTAAAAGAGCTCCTATGAAAGATATTATTATTAAAGGAAATCCTATGGGCGATATTATTCCTTCGAAAACTGATCTTGCAAAAGCAGCAGCAGAGTTAATAACAGGAAAAGCCGGTGATTATAAGCTCAGTAAAGCTATAACAATGATAGAAGATGAATATGACATGATCGTAGTTGATTCTGGACCAACAGCAGGAATTATGATGGATAATGTTTTAGCTGCTGTAGATGGAGTAGTAATTCCAATGGAAGCCGAAAAATTTTCCATTGATGGTCTTCAAGCTCTTTTAGCAAATATAGATGAAGCACGAGAAGATTTAAATCCAAAGTTATCGGTATATGGCGTTTTACTTACCAAATTTAATAAGGAAATGGGAGTTCAAAAGGAAATAGCGGAAGATTTCGAAAAATTAGATGAAAATATTGTTCATAAGTTTAAAACAAAGATACGTTTGTCTGCTGCAATTCCGAGAACACAGGGATTTATGGCTATATCGAACCCAAGAACAATGAATGACAGAAAGACTGTAAATTCACAAGGCTCTATATATAACTATGGAATAAACAATGGATCATTAGATTATAGTGCTTTTGCAAAGGAATTGCAGGAGGTAATTGCTAATGGCTGATTTTTTCAAAGATGTAAAAACAAAAGATTCATTAACCAAAGCAAGAACAACAAAAAATAATGTGACAATAACACAGGAAGAACCTGAACGAAACATTGATAGAGAAAAACAAGTTAAAAAGCAAGAAGTAGTTCAAAAAGAATCTTTTTCTTATAGTGAGCAAGAACAGGTAAAAACACAGAGAAGGGAACGAAGAGGAAGAAAGCCAAGCGAATCAACTATGGAAAGAGATTTTATCTCGGTGAACATAGGAGATGGTCTTCGAGAAGATTTAGAGTTTTTATGTCAAAGATATGCAAAACAAAGCGGAAAGAAGAGCGTTGGCTTAAGTACATATATTAGGCATCTAGTGGAAAAAGATATTGAGCAGAATAATGATTATCTTACAAGAGCAAAACAGTTATTTTCTGTATTAGAGTAATTTATTAAATAAGGCATAACAATCAAAAAGTTGTTATGCCTTATTTTTTGCTTTAAGAAAAAATCTATTGAACTATCAATGTGCCTGGGTTTCTAATCATAATATATGCCATATTCAATGAAAAGAGGTAAGCATGATACTTATAGTAATAGAATTTGCCATTATTATGATTAACTTATTGATTCTTATATATCGGTATGGATGTGCGTTATACAATGTGCAAGAAATCATACTATCAAATAACTTGTGGTATATACTGGTGGCTTCACTTCTGCCTTTTTTATGGTGGATATATTCAACAAAAGAAGATGAATGGAATTTCTACAGCAGAAAAAAAACAACACTAATGATATGTATTTTAAATGCGACATTATGTGTGGCGCAGACAGCATGGACAATAACTTTTGATTTAATCGTATCAAGGATCTGTACAATTCCAATTGGAAGAAATATGGATAAGGAAATGGTATTTGCACTTTGTAGGATTGTACTAGGTATAGTAGCTATATCACTAGTGTATTCAGTATATGAACTGATGCGAAGGTTATATGAAAATGAGGAGATTAGAGAAAATATTGAAACTGTGCGATGGCAGCACCTTATAGACACAAGAAAAAATAAGAGAACAGCCTATGACCTAGATATACTCCGAAAACTAGATGATGGAAAAAGTGCTGTGATTTATGAAGTAGATAGATTTGTTCATATGTTTATTCTAGGAGCATCAGGAACGGGAAAAACTTCAAGTACTTTTTTACCTTCTATAGTGTGTGACCTAAATAAAAAAATTGAAAACATGGTAAGTAGACTGGAATTGTTAAGTATATTCCTAAAAAATGGCAAGGGAATAGCATATAAAAAACCAAATAAAGCACTCGATGAATACGATATTGTTGCGACTAATGCAAAAAATAGAGAAGAACTTGAAGTGATAAGGAGTAAATATCCTGACTGTGGAGTAACAGCAATCGCACCGGACAATTCTTCAAACATAGAAATAATAAAACTAGCAGAAGCAAGAAAAATATCAGTAAATGTAATAGATCCTCTATACACATATCAAAATAAGAATGTTCGGATGTGTGGGTTAAATCCGTTTTATGTTCCTATAGGATTAGAGCCGGAAGTAAGAGTGACGCAAATAATAAACAATGCACGTAACTTTGCAGATGTTCTTTTAGCTGTTTCAGAAATACATGGTTTGGGTGACCAATATTTTAGAGACATCAATGAAACTGTTACAACCAATGTGTCAATAGTTTGTATGCTTTACGCAAATTTAAATGGAAAGCAGACTAATATAACACAGATCCAGTCCTGTATAACAGATTTTGGAAAGTTGAAGGTTATTGTTAAAGACATACAGGAAAAACTCAGGATACAAGTTGTTGTTCATGAAGTAGTTCAAAAAAACAATTCATTGCGACAGGATGCAAAGAAACCGGATAGAAGTACAATGCCAAGCCCAGACATAGATGGTTTTGAAGCTGAAGACATTATTTTCTATGAGATAACATCTGAAGATGAAATACCAGTGGAGTATCGCCAAAAAGGATTTACAATTGATCAATATAATCAGGTATTGAAAGAAGAGGGAAAAAACTACGCAGGACATATTCATTTTGTTTTAAGTGAGCTTCTTGGTAATGGCGCAGAAGCAATGTTTCAACAAGCAAGAGGTCTTAGAAATATTTTAGACAAATTCCTTAATGATCCACGAATAAGAAAGGTCTTATCTGCTCCAGATGATATGATGCTTGACTTAGATAAGATTCTTTCAAATGGTGAAGTAACGGTTGTAAATACAGGTCTTGAATTAGGAGCAACATCATCTACAGCGTTAGGTTTGTTCTTTTTGCTTTCGTTTAAACTAGCAACATTAAGGAGACCAGCAGAAAACAGAACTAATCATTTTATATATATAGATGAAGCAGCTCAGTATATGCACCAGATGTACGAGGATATGTTTGTAATATTCAGAAAATATAAAGTAGGCGTAGTAGTAGCAATTCAGTCGCTTTCACAGATGGATAAAACAAGCACAACAGAACATCTCAAAGGTGTCATCATGGGTGCAGGAATACATATTGTATTTGGTAGAACGGATCCAGATACAATGAAGTATTATGAGGAAATTTCTGGAATAACGCATAGCGAAACTGTTCAGATACAAACAAGTGCAAATTCTGAGTTTGATGATGATTACAATATTTCAAGTGGAAGAAGAAAAACAAATGAGGATAAACAGGCGGTTGAAGGACATCAGATAAGAATAAGGGATTTCTTGGAAGTAACAGTATACATGGTTAGACAAGGTCGAGTTTTGAAAGGATTTCATGCTAAGACGCGGTTTACTAAAAAAAGCGATTATGCAGAAAAGAAGATAAAAAAGATTAATCTAAGTAAGTATTCGAAAGAGAATCCGAATTCACAATATATACGAGAACGTTCTGAAGGAAATGAAGAAGCCAGCACGCTTATTAAAACAAATCATTACATTGGCCAAAAAGTAGTTAACTTGAGAAATGAAGAAGATGTTATTGAGAGACTGCCGTCATTAAGTGGTGTTGAAAAGAAGGAATCGCAAGATAGGTCAGAACTCATAAAGCAAAGGACTGGAAAAATAAATATGTTGATAGATTCAATTAATACATCAACTTATAGTGTTGCGGTGAATGATGATGTACATATCGAATCTTTTGAACCGTTAAATGCATCGCTTTTAGGTCCAAAAAAGAAAACTGTTGAATCGAGAAAAAAGTCAAGAGCAGAAGAAGTAAAAAAGAAAGAACCAGTAAATAAAAACACTAATGAGGAATTGGATTTATGTGATCTATTAGAATTAGAAAATGAAACGAATACTTTTAAAGAAAAAGAGGAGTCACAGGCGGTAGAAGAGTTAGATGAGATGGCAATACTACAGGCAGAAATAGATAAACTAAATGGAGAAAGACGAGGATAATTATGGAACGTATAGCACCGTCTGTTTATTCATATGAGAAAAGCGCGACCATAGAAGAAACAACTAATAGAGCAGCTCCCAATAATAATGTTCCTCCTACAGGTGAAAATGTCATTGTACCCATAATAAGAAAATATGGGTTTATAACAGCTCCTTTGATACAAAGAATACTAAACATCTATCATCATAAAACTATAAATGCTTTAAAATCATTGATTAAATTGCAGCAACAAGGAAAAGTACAGAAATATACAATAAAATTTCCATCAGATAGACAAGATATTGATGTTTACATACTATCCCCGGAAATGAGAATGATGAGCGGTCAAAAATCTGTTTTTAAATATGATATGACAGATATCCCATACATTCTTGAACATTTGGCTGCAAGTCAGTGGCATATATCAGTTCTCGAGGGGAAAAATGCAAAAGAAGTTATGTTATTTAAACAGATTAGTAGTAATGGCTTTATTGCTCAGCTTCCTAGCATGATTGAATGCAAATCAAAGATTGGGAAAAAAATAAATCTTTGTGCGTTGCCGGTACCTAAAGGAGTCTATAAGCAGGATTTAGGAAGGCTTTTTACAAATGTAATTACAATAGACAGCTATTTATCTGAAAGAAAAGACAGATTTAGAGCATATGTCATTGTACTTATATGTGAGTCTCAGAATCAAATTGATGAGGTATCAAGACTTCTTTGTGAAATCTCAGAGACGAAAGATATATATATTCTTTATTCAGTAGAGTTAATGAGTGGAGATGATGAATTTGATCCATTATCGATTTTATATGACATATCAAGGTATGATGGAGAGCTTGAACAAAATGTTATTAAACTAAGATAAGGGGATACGAAGAGTGAAAAGAAGGGTATTTTTATTATTTTTTGTTTCTTCATTATTGTTGAGTGGTTGCAACCAAGGCAGGACTGCAGAAGAGATTGCAGATTATTATGCTAAAAAAGCAGCGGAGAAAGCGGTTGAAAAAACAAAAGAAAAGGTTTCTGACGAAATAGAGAAGATAGATCAGGCAGTAAATGAAAACGAGCATGCAAAAAAAATAAAAGATGGTGTAACTACGACTGGTGAATATGCCCAAGATGCTTACGATTATGCTTGTGATGAAAATACATCAAAAGGTGCTAAGGAAAAAGTCAGAAAAGCTGGCGCGGACTATAAGAACTTTTTAGATTATATGCTAGCAAAGCTTAAAAGCGATTGGAAGCAGTTAGTGGAAGATATCAATAAGGGTGGAGCTGGTGCGACGGGCGAAGCAACGGATCCGCTTGATAATTTGGAGGATTATTCAAAATACGATTTCTATGGCGATTATATGAATCCATTTGAAGAAGCAAAAGGTATAGATACTTCGGCAAATGGCACAGCAGTAGATCAATTAAAGGATGCGTATAAAGAATATTCTGAGGAAACTAAGGAAATTATTAAAAAGATAAAACAGAACCATGATATTAAACATCCTAAAAGCGATGATACTTCAGAGAATTATGAAAAGGTATTACGATCTATACAAGGCAATGGAAACTATGCTGAAATTATTTCAAAATTTATATATCCTACTATTCCCGAATATAATGGAAAGCCCTATTTTATTGTAAATAATAATATTCCATTTTTTTCTGAAGAAGATAAGACGACAGTTCCATTTGAAATATATTCAGAATTAGATTCATTAGGCAGATGTGGGGTTGCATATGCAAATATATGCCAGGAAATAATGCCAACGGAGAAAAGAGAGTCTATAGGGAATGTCAAGCCAAGTGGTTTCTTTCAAAAGAGATATGATTGCCTTAAAACAGAGAATAATCCTTATGGATATTTATTTGCAAGATGTCATTTGATTGCATATATGCTTGCTGGAGAAAATGCTAATGAAAAGAATTTGATAACCGGAACATTTTACATGAATATAGACGGGATGGAACCTTTTGAATGTTATGTTGCTAATCATGTAAAAGAATACGGTGGTCATGTTCTTTACCGGGTGACGCCAATCTTTAAGGATAATAACAAAGTAGCAAGTGGTGTTCTTATAGAGGCAAAGAGTGTTGAGAATAATGAAATATCTTTTTGTGTTTATTGCTATAATATTGCGCCCAGTATAGAGATAGACTATTCAACGGGAACAAGCTGCATGGTGGAGTAGAGCGTTATGAAATTTAGGGCTTACAGAGATTTGTTATTAAGAGAACAGATATATGAAGTAGATACAATGAAACAATCTACTTGCGTAATTAATAGAGAGTGCAAAAATGGTACAAGATTTCTTATGCGAGAGGCATTAAAACAAGGATGTTCCGTTATTACCTATGGTAAAAATATTGATTTTTATCAAAATATAAGTGATTTAACACCGACATATATATCAGTTCTGGAATATGAAACTTTAATGAGACAGAACTGTATTCCATACATAAAAGGCTCTTGTGATAAAGCAATAGAGTTGATAGAAGAATGTTATCGAGATTATAGTTTTGAAAACAAGTTTAGATATTTAAAAAGGCAGGAGAGACAACAGCTAAACAATCCTTGTATAAATCAATCCTTTTATCAGATAAAAAGAGGAAATATTGCAAAAGAGAAGGTAATTACTGAAAGTGTACTAATAAACATTGTTGCGCAGGCGCTTTATAGAGAATCACTACATGAATTAGCAATTTTCTTAGATATGCCATTTAAACCGATAACTCGGACCATGCTTGAGACGTTAGATAAGGCAAAGGAAGCTGCGAATATAAGCATTATATGTCTGTATTATGGAAGAAATACTGATGGACAGCCGGTAGTGATTGATTATAATAACAAAAAAATGACAGTAGAAGCTCGAAATAGAGGATTTTATATTAAAGATGAAGAAATATATTAAAATGTGCAAAAAGAGGAAAAATAAGGCGGACATAAAGAAAAAGAGCCCAGATTCTATCCCTGTATGGGGGAGGGCTATAGTGACAATAGAAGGAATTATCATATTTCTTTTGAGGATACCTAATTTCTCTTTTTATGATTTTCTTTCAACAGCATGTATATGTGTAATAACTTATATGACTATCGTATTCCTATGGAAGATATATTATAGAAAAATCTTGCTGGGAGCTAGCATAAAAAAGATTGACAGAATGACAGGTGAAGAATTTGAAGAATATTTGGCACTTTTATATAAAAGGCATGGATTTGACGTGAAAATGACGCCTAAAACCTGTGATTTTGGAGCGGATCTTATTATAACTAATCGCAAGAATGGAAAGAAAATTTGTGTTCAGGCAAAGCGATATAGAGGAATGGTAGGAGAAGCTGCAGTACAGCAGACATTATCAGGAAGAGAGTATTATTCATGTGATGGGGCTGTAATTATCACGAATAGTCAGTATACTGACGCTGCTAAGGCATTAGCTAATAAATGCGGAATAAGGATGATCGATAGATTTACGATAGGAAAAGAACAGATGTATATTTTATAAAAATATAGATTGTAAGAATTTTGATGAAACGAAAGTGGAAATAAGCTACATGAGGAAAAATCAAGACCAAAAAAGAAAATATATTTTTGTAGTAATTATAATAGTATTTAGTTCTCTGGGAGGATATTTTGGTTCAATAGTATGTAATCTTCGTGCAATGGCGTATGCTGAGCAAAAAGAGGCGAGAGAGCATATACAGGTCATCACCAAGAACCATGTGGAGGACTATCTTTCTGAGAGCAGTGTGCAGACTGGAACAGTACGTGAAACCATGCTTAAAGAGGCTGACGTAGATGCTGTTGCTAAGAAGGCGGCAAAGATAGTAACAGATAAGCTCATAAACAATGCAATAGAGGGCGTTGCAACTGATGCAGAGGTAGAGATACTTGAGGGCAGAATAAAGGATATGTTCTCTAAGTATGAGATACCCGAGGAGCAGAAGAAAGACCTTGTTAAGTCAGTTGCGGCGATAATAGAATCGGACCTTGATAAGCTAAATAAGAATCCAAATGCAGAGACAGCTCTTTCTGCGGCGGCAGATAAGAACATACGTGACCTTAAGACAAAAGTAGCTGACCTGCAGGCAAGAGTAGATGGGATAGATAAGACACTTGCAGAGTTAAAGGCAGGAACAGCGGACATAAAGAGTGATATAGATACATCACTTTCAGGATATGCTACATCCGGACAGGCAAGCATCTTGCAGGGAAACGTAGATAACCTTACCAGAAAGTATAATGACCTG
>JAEEGJ010008401.1_pt1 | contig 28490 bp, 25 predicted proteins | sample 8958761 | NCBI WGS metagenome assembly JAEEGJ01 (sample SAMN16246546, study PRJNA631951) | gut metagenome | biome: gut microbiome; feature: rumen; material: RS-attached | host: Bos | place: Iran: Karaj | collected 2018-10
CGTAGAGGTCTTGGAATGGTGATTGGCCCCGATGATGATGAAGAAATAACTGGAGAACGCAATGGCCAGGGCACCCACGATGGAGAGCCACTTATCGACCTTCATCGAACGAAGCAAGGCAAAGAAACCCAGACAATAGAACAGCACGATGGCTATCACATTGCGATGGCCCCAAAGGAGGACATCCTTGACCGGTTTCAACCAAAAGTCCTTCAAGTACCTGCCGCCACCAATCTGATAGTTGGGCATACCCGAGAACATGGAGCCTGTCCACCACGAGCGATTGCCTGTCTGCTTGTAGTACTCGACAGCCTCGTTCACAGCAGCACGACCCTGCACGCCATCACTGGTTGCGATGATCTTGCCGTCGAGCACAGGCGACATATAGACGCACGCCACAACGACAAAGACGAGAATGGCCAGAAGAGTGGGCCATAGTTTCTTGATAGTATCCATATCTTATAATTTTTGTTCAAACAAAAGTCCTTTGGTGACATTGAGACGAAACTGTACCAGCTTCCATCCCTTCAAAGGATGTCCCTGCAACGTGTAACCGCAAAGCAGAACCAAAGTACCACCCCACTTGACAGCCTCGGCAAACAACCTTTTCAGGTACTTGGTCCAAGAAAGTGCCTTGGTACGGGTGCGTTCGCTGGCACCTATCTGAAGAGTCAGTTTATCGAAATATGGTCTTTCGAGCTTTGCTTGCGGAATGATGTGATGGAGAACCGGACCAGGGAGATATCGCACCTGCATGCCTAACGAAGACATCTTGTCGAAGATATCCTTTTCTTCGGAGGCCATCAGACTTGTCCCCTTACGTCCCAACGAAGTGTTGAAATACCCGACGCGATCGAACACCTCACGGCGATAGGCAGCGTTACCACCCCCCGGATATCTTCCTGACGGGAAAGGACGGACCTGGTCGCCGTAATTCATCCAGCCGCATAACAATGCTTTCGTATATCGGGTCATCCAAGCTGGTTCAGCCGTCTCGTAAAGGGGTTCGATAGGACCGCCGGCAGCCATCACCTCAGGATGTCGGGCAAAGAAGTCCACATAATAGGACATATAGTGTTCATCGACAAGCGCATCATCGTCCACATAAAGCAGAATGTCTCCGCTTGCCTCGCGAATACCCTTGTTACGAGCCGCTGAAAGCCCCTGCTCAAACTCCCGAACATAACGAAAGACGACGTCGGGATGCCTTGCTGCGAACTGTTCGCAGACAGAAGATGTAGAATCGGTACAGTTGTTATCGACGAGCAGTATCTCATACTGGTCCTTGGGAAAGTCGTTTCGAGCGATGCTCTCCAAAAGATTTCTAATATACCTGTCCCTATTATATGTACAAATGATTACAGTCAACATCCTGAAAACCTGTTTTTTAATTTCTTTGGCCATCCTGCTACACGTTGTGGCACCTTGATGGTCCATCGGCACATTTGGTCGAGCTTGAATCCGATGCGTTGCACGAAGGAGAACGAAGGACGACCGAGTCCGCGATGGGCATAAGCCTCATCGATGATGGCATCAATGCGCAACCTGTGATTGACCTCCTTCACATCATTTCCTTCGAATAGGCGTGTCAGCAGACCGGGATTGTACTGACGGGCGAACCAAGTGTGCAGACAACAGTCGAGACGAGTGGTGAGGCCATCGGCATGACGGACATTGTCGAGATAAAGGGTCTTGCCCGGGAAGGTGCGTACCAGCCAGCGGAAGAAGTTGTAATACGGCTCCTTGCCCTTATAGTTGTCGCGTCGGAGTTCAGGGACGAGGCGATATGCATTCCAAGCCTTGCGAATCTCGTGCAGGTTGAAGATGTTGAAGAAAGGATTGGTCACCTCGGGGGCTCCTTTTCGGGGCACACCCTCGCCAGCGTCCGAACAGCCGATATTGACCCAACCTTCGGCATAAGCCTTCCTTGCCAAAGCCAATACGGCATCGAGATCGGTGATGAAGCAATCCTCATCGACATTGATGGCGATGTCGCAGGTTTCGTCCTCCAACATCCTATAAAAGTAACCATCAGCCGTCTGGTCGGTAAGCCGGACACAAGGGAAACCGGCTTGCTCGTAGAGCCCACGGCTGAGCATGTAAAGCTCCTTGTTGAAGCTGCGGCAATAGAACTTGATTCGAATGTCATTCCTCATACTCACATCGCCTTATAATGAATAGCCAGCCATCGGAAGAACATATCACTTGCCTTCTTCGGCAAAACCCGTTTGATGAAGCGGACAACATATTTGCGCAAAAGGAGCCACTCCTTTTCGCCTCGATGATAGCATCCGTTCTGCTTCACCACCTCAAAGCCTTCCTCTACTCCCTGCTTCCAATTGTCATTGGTTGCCCCCTTATTAAGAATCATGTCACTCACAATGATAGCCTTTGAGGTCAGGAATGTATAGCCTTGGATGTAAAGACCGGACAACTGCTGGAAGTCGCCTGCAATCTTATATTTCAAGTCAAAGGGATGCTTTGCCAGAACACTAGCCTTGACAAAGGTAGCCTGATGGTTCAGGACAAATCTGCGAGGCAGTTTTGTCAAGTCGCCGGGACACTGCAGATATCGTCCATGTTCGGGATGAATCATCCAGGCTCCACAAAAGACATCGGGCAGTTTCGGCTGTTGTTCGAGGAAAGATGCCACCTCGGCCAGGGTAGTCGCTTGATAGAGCGTGTCGTCAGCATTGAGCATCAGGACAAAACGTTCCTGACCATCAGCTTCAGACAAACCGGACGCAATGGCGATGCCCTTGTTCATGCCGTCGTAGATGCCTTTGTCAGGCTCGCTGATCCATCTTGTCAAACTACTGCTGTATTTCTCTATAATCCGCAAGGTCCCATCCTTGCTGCCGCCATCGACGATAACATAATCCACATGGGGATAAGTCTGGCCAATGACAGACCGGATTGTTCTTTCCAGACAATCTTCCGCATTATAGGTGACAGTAATTATACAAAAACGAATCATATCGAATGTCTATTTTGCCAGATCCTGACTTATGGCTTCAAAATGCCTTTGGCAAGAAAGCCCGTCCCTAAACTTGTGATACTTCCTGATCTGGTCATAACTTGGGCGCATCGCCTCGGGATTCTCCCTGCATTGACGTATCAGGGCAAACAGTTCATCCTCGGAGCTGCACTCATGTCCGGGACAATCATCCTTCAGGCTGAACAGCAATCCCTCGTCCTCCTCTTCGTAGTTATCGTAATAATAGAAAAGGATTGGTCTATTCAGCAGAAGATAATCCATCCAAACGCTGGAATAATCCGTGACAAGCACATCGCTGTGCCAGATGGCCACCTGCGGGTCGATCGACATTTTGGAAATGTCACGTATGACCGGGTTCTCTTTCACATCTGATAGAGCAGAAACCATGTTAGGATGGTTCTTCATGACAAAAATCACCTTGTTGTCAGTCATCCATTGCTGGATATCAGGCCTATCGACAAACGGTGTAGGAGTAACCTTTCCCTTTCCGTAGGCCCGATGAGTCGGCATGTAGGTCACCACGAATTTGCCGTCGGTATCGATCCATTGTTCTTCTTTCATGCGCCATTCCTGGAACAATGCATCGTTTCGAGGCATGCCCAGAATAGGATAAGACGTGTCAGTTCCAAAGAAGGCCGGCATATACTGCTGGTTGAACTCGGAACAACAGGACACCATCTTCACGTCATCCATAGTAAATGCCAGCACAAGCCATTGGCGAAAAGCAGCACCAAACTTCCGGAAAGCCGATACCTTGCGAGCATATTTCTGCTTGAAAGCATCAGGCACTGCATTGAACGCACGCTTGTAGGGCATGCCATGGATCAGGAAATAGTATTTTCTATGCGGCTTGCGATAGGCGAAATAGACATCGTCGCAATACTGCGTGAAGAACACCGCTTCTGCCCTTGCTATCGACAAGATACCTTTCCAGGAGAAATTCATGACACAGGGGATGCCCTTCTTCGAAAGATTCTCCCTGACATCAGAATTGCGGGTAACGAAAGTACAATGATAATCCGAATGCTCACGAAGCATATATTCCAGCAGATACTTCGACCCCTCGCGACACTGACGGCCATAGTCAGAGGCGAAGATCCAATGACCTTTCTGCACCGGAACAAGGACATTCACCACACGGGCCAATAGTCCCCATACCAACTCCTGGAGTTGTGTCTTAGCATTCAGTTTCATGAACAAACATTACCTGTTAAGAATGCCTACGACCGTTCTTCTTATACCAATAAGAACTGATGCCGTACTGATGCGGATTGTCCTGATAACGCTGCAATACGCCCTTGAACACCTCGTCGTACTGAGGAATGAAGAGTTGCTGACGCTGCACCGAACGATCAACAATCTCACCTGCCAGGGCTGTGTTTTGGGCGGGGTCGGACTGTCCGCCATTGAACGAGGTGCCCTTGAGCGAACCGGGAGACACCTCCATGATGCGATTCTCGGAACCCTGCACTTCGAGCTCCACGTTGGCAGCCTCGATGAACATTCGCACGGCAGCCTTCGTAGCACTGTAATAGGCAAAGAGCGGCGACGAGAGATGAGCAGCGATGCTCACCATCACAGCACAATAGAACGGCTTCTGCTCCAACATCCTGGGATAGAAATGACGCAGGATGCGGATCGGACCTTCGGCATTGACGGCGAAGATGGAACGGATATACTTGTCGTCGAAGTCCTCAACCATGCCCAGATGTCCGTAGCCGGCAGTGATGTAGAGTGCATCCACATCGGCATAGTTGTCGAGCAAGGAATAATCCTCACTGGTCACGTCGAAGACTTCTGCCGAAATCTTATCCTGCTTGTATTGCTCATCAAAAGGTTTCTTGTCGAGCACATAGACGTGCTCAACCTCGTCCTGATTTGCCAAATAAAGGGACAAGGACAGGCCAATGCCTGATGCCCCACCTATAACAAGTACACGTTTCATATTATTACAATATACTTAGATTTCTATTTTGTGACAAAGTACTATCCTGTTTTGTGACAAAGGTTCTACAATTTTTTTTTGGCAAAGTTTCTACCATTCGTAATGATGAAACATTCGCTCGGTCATCTGCCACTTCTCATCACTCTTCGCATTTGGATCACAACCCTGATAGGCAGCGACGAAGGCCTCCCATTCGGCCTGGCGCGGCAATGTGGCAAGTTTGGCCATAGCCACGTCCCAATCGAAATCGGCAACAGTCTCGACAATCATAACCAAGTGATTATCCTTGCGATAGATCTCCATCTCAAGAATGCCCACCTGCTTCTGTCCCTCCTGAATCTCGGGCCAGAACACCTCCTGAGAATGGCAGTGGCAATACTTGCGGATGAGTTCGGCATCGTTGGTGATGTCGAGGATCTGAACGTAACGCTTGGTCGGTTGATCGAATTTCTTGACGGGTGTTCCTTGATTCATATCAGTTTACATTATTATAGAATCACACACAAGCGAAATAGTCGATGATGCCGCAGAAACGATCGTTCTTGTCCAGCACAATCAGGGCATGGATCGAATTGCTGAGCATCAGGTCGGCAGCCTGCGACAACTTGGCATCCAGATGAATCCGTTTGGGATTTCGCGTCATCACATCCCCCACCTTGAGACTGAAGAATGCCTCGCGATGACGCTGCATAGCTCGACGCACATCGCCGTCGGTGATGATGCCCACAACATCCTGATTCGCATTCAAGGCGACAACAAGACCCTTGCGTCCCTGGCTGATCTTGGTGATGACATCCGAAAGCATATCGTCGGGACTAACCGTCCAGATATCGAGCGCATCGGTGGCCATGAAGTCACGTACTTTCGACAGCAGACGTTTGCCGAGACTGCCTCCCGGATGGAAACGTGCGAAGTCGGCATCCTTGAAATGACGCACCTTGACCAAAGCGCAGGCCAAGGCATCGCCCATAGCCAAAGTTGCCGTGGTAGAAGACGTCGGCGCCAGATTGAGCGGGTCGGCTTCATGGCGAACGGCGATGTTAAGATGCACCGTACTGTATCGTGCCAACAGGGAATCGGGATTGCCCGTGATGCCGATGATGGGGATCTCTCGTTCAAGGATCAGCGGGATGAATCGTAGCAGTTCGTCGGTATTGCCCGAATAAGAGATGGCCATCACCACGTCACCGGGTGCTATCATACCCAAGTCGCCGTGATAGGCGTCGAGGGGATTCAGATAGAACGAGGGCGTACCTGTAGAGGCCAGCGTGGCTGCAATCTTCGAGCCAACATGACCCGACTTGCCCACACCGGTCACTATGACCTTGCCTCGGCAGTTCAATATCAAGTCAACCGACTGCTCAAACTCGGTTCCCATCCGTGGAATCAGATCGAGAATCGCCTGCGCCTCATCGGTCAAACATTGTATGCCAGTATCTATTATCTCACTCATTCGTCTAAAGGGGAGTTAAAATTAAAGCAATGATGTCACTACCTGCTCAAGGTCTTTCAGATAGAGCATGTTCGGTCCATCGCTCAAAGCACGTTCCGGATCGGGATGCGTCTCAAAGAAATAGCCAGTGGCACCAAAAGCCTTTGCAGCCAAAGCCATAGCTGGGACAAACTCGCGATTGCCTCCCGTCTTTCCTCCTGCTGCACCTGGGCGCTGTACCGAATGCGTACAATCCATGATGACACGGGGAACAATCTTGAGCATATCGGGAATGTTGCGGAAGTCAACCACCAGATTGTTATACCCGAAACTATTGCCGCGTTCCGTCAGCCATACTTCCTTGCCGCCCGATTCGAGGACCTTCTGCACAGGATACTGCATATCTGCACCCGACAGGAACTGTGCCTTCTTGATGTTGACACGTTTGCCGGTCTTGGCAGCAGCAACGAGCAGATCGGTCTGACGACACAAAAAAGCAGGAATCTGCAGTACATCGACAACCTCGGCAACCGGTGCTGCCTGATAGGCCTCGTGGATATCGGTCAGCAACTGCAAGCCGTATTTTGCCTTGACGTCGGCAAGCATCTGCAAGCCTTTCTCCATCCCAGGTCCGCGATAGGAAGTGATGGAAGTACGATTAGCCTTGTCGAACGATGCCTTGAAGATAATCTCAAGACCATATTTGGCTTTGAGGCGCACTAATTCCTGAGCAACGGTGTCAAGGCATTCCTGTGACTCAATCACACAGGGGCCTGCTATGAATATCGGTTTCATTTGTTCAATGATTTAGGATCTTTACGCAAGATCTTGGTGTGTACGAACCAACTGATTTGGGGAGAAATCCTCAGCACATAAACCAGTATCACTGCAATAACTCCAATTATCGAAGTGCGGACAGCGATATCAAGTATAGGAGAAACCCCAAATAATGAAGGAATGAACATGTTGGCCACAAAAAGGAGAACCAGGAACAGAAGAATCCTCGCATGTGCCCAGCAGAAAGGATTCGTCCTGATCTTAACCTGCACGATGTACTGCTGATAGGCATAACTTACCAGCACCGTGATCAACGAGGCAAATGCCGCACCACTCAATCCCCAGATAGGAATGAAGTGGAGGTTGGTGACGATAGAGATAGCAGCAAGGATGAGGGCGATGAAGAGCGTCCAGTAATAATACTTGGAGAAGGATATCAGCGTATTACCGAAATTGAGCGTGCCGTAGACCACCTTCGAAAGACCGAGGAAAAGCACTGCCCAACGACCCTCAGCAAACTTATCACCATTGGGAATGATGGCATAGATATTATCCAGGTTGATCCATACGATCAGAAGCAGCAACGATGAAGCGAGCATCTGGTGAACGCTGACCTGGCGATAGAGCTGCTGGGCACGAACGATGTTTCCATCCTTCATGGCCTGCGATGCCAAAGGCGTACTGATGGGTGTGATGTTGCGCGATGGCATATTCACAATCTCCGCCATATAGATCACGATGGTGTAGATGCCTGCGCTATAAAGACCCTTCACTCCTGCCAGCATGAACGTATCCATCTGCTGAATGATATTTCCGCTGATGGTAGCCAACATCAGGAAACCTGCATACTTGAGCACCTTGCTGCGTAAATCGGGCGTAATGAAACTCCAGTCGTGTTTGAGCGTTCGGCTTCCGATGCTCAACGAATAAACGCAGGCAAAAGCCATACAGATGCCGTAGCAAACGATGAATCCGACGATCAGCCCCGTCACTCCGATGTATCCGAATCCGTAGGCAAGATAGATGCACAGCATCATCAGTCGCATGCCAATCTCACGGACAGCCTTGGGTGCGGCGATGCGCATGTTGATGTTGGCATAGTTTTCGGCCCATACCCAAAAAGCCAGCACAATCAGCATCGGGATGACATAATAGAAATGCTGATTGAATAGCGGGCTCTTGGCACCGAAATACGACTCTATCGGGACACGCAGGGCGAGATAAAGCAGGGTGATGGTGATCACACCCGTTATCGGAAAGAGCAGATAGTAATAGAGGAAGCCATGATTGCCCGTCTTCTCATCCTTGAAGTAAGGAAAGAATCGCATGCCCGTGCTTCCCGAGCCGAAAAGGGCCAATGAACTGAGCAGGAATGCAACTTCATAAACCACCTTGCTAAGACCGATGACCTCAGGGTCGAGATACTTGGCAACAATGTAGAACTGGACAAAGATGCCCAGCACCACACCGATGTAATTTACGAAGGTACCTTTCAGAGACTGTCGAACGACTACACTCATTGGCGACTATCCTTTAATTTGTTTCATACACTTTTCGAGCGAATGGGTCCAATAGGGGATCCGGATGCCGAAAGTCTCCTTGATCTTGGTCTTGTCGAGCACAGAATAAGCGGGACGCTTGACGGGTGAAGGGAACTCGTCGGAATGACAAGGCTGGATGTCGCAAGCCTTATTGCCTGCCAGCTCCGCAATCTTCATCGTGAAATCATACCACGAGCAAACGCCTTCGTTCGAATAATGATAGATGCCCGTACGTCCCTCCCACTTGCGGTTCTCAACGATGTCGAAGATGACGTCAGCGAGATCACCGGCATAGGTTGGCGTACCGACCTGGTCGAAGACGACCTTCAAGGCAGGTTTGGTCGATGTAAGATTCAGCATGGTCTTGACAAAATTCTTGCCATAGGCGGAATAGAGCCAAGCCGTTCGGATGATGATGTATTGGCAACCCGAAGCAATGATGTTCTGCTCGCCATGCAACTTGGTCAGTCCATAGACGCCCGAAGGAGTACCCTTCTGGTCTTCCTTGCAGGGCACATTGTATGGATCGGCTCCGAAGACATAATCGGTAGAAATGTGTACAAGCAGGCCTCCTCGCTCCTTCATCACCACAGCAAGATTCTGGGGAGCCTTGGCATTCAATGTCTCGCAAAACTCCGCATCCGACTCTGCCTTATCGACATTCGTATAAGCTGCACAGTTGACGATGACGTCCACCTGTTCGGCTTCGCATAGCGCGCGTACATTATTGATATTAGTAATGTCGAGAATCGTTGTCGCAACGCCTTCGGGCGCTACTACATCGGTGTAGATATAATGGTCACGCGACTTGGCGCCCAAAAGCCGCATCTGGTTGCCCAACTGGCCATTAGCACCTGTTACAAGAATATTCATCTTCGATTGTTGTTTTACTTCGAAAACTCAGGATAAAGATTGTCGTTAAAGTCAAAATCCAATGGGCCATCCAACAGATTGGCATGGCGCAGGTCCTTCTCCGAAAGGATGGCTTTCTCGGCAGGAATACGCCAATCAATGCCGAATGACTCGTCCTTGATATTGATGCCGGCATCCGATGCAGGATGATAGAATGCATCGCATTTGTACTGGAAGACTGCCGTCTCGGAAAGCACGGAAAAACCGTGAGCAAAGCCACGAGGAACGAAGAACTGCAGATGATTGTCCTCGTTGAGTTCCACGGCAACATGCTGGCCGAAGGTGGGAGAACCTTTGCGGATATCGACAGCCACATCGAGGACAGCACCTTTCACGCAACGCACCAGTTTGGACTGGGTGTAAGGCATCCGCTGATAGTGCAGACCACGCATCACACCATAGCTCGACATCGACTCGTTGTCCTGCACAAAGTGAATGGGATGACCAAGGACGGCACAAATCATTTCGTCGAACTCCCGTTGGGAATAACTTTCGAAGAAGTAACCTCTCGCATCCTTGAAGACACGAGGCTCGAGAATCAATACACCTGGTATTTTTGTTTCAATTACGTTCATTTGTTAAGATTTATGGAGACTAGAGAATCGGCTCCCGCCTGACCTTTTTGCCTCGAATGGTATGATGCCACCAAAGGGCTGCCACTATTTGGATAGACTGGTTGGACGACTGCTCGAATTCGTCGGCTTTCGTGTCGGGCCAGATATTGGCAAGACCATAATAATAGCGTCCCTGCAACTGAAGGCTTACCTTCGGACCGAACTTGAATTCATAGCCGAGCCCTGCCTGGATACCGTAATCGAATTTTCGACTTACCGGCATCGAATGATGGGCCGTCACCTTGACGTTATATTGCGAACCTTCTTCGCCAAAGTCGGCAGGCAGATTGCTGTCAATCTTGTCGCTCAGATACCATCCAATCTTGGGACCGGCATCAAAGGCAATCTCGTTATGCTTGCCTATCTTGAAATAGACATGCGCCATAACAGGCACCTCAACATATAGCAACGAGCGTGAGAAGTTGAGCTCAGGATATTCCTCGTAGTAGTCCTTATAGCCACGTTGTGTCAACAAGAATTCAGCCTGTAGTCCGAACAATGTCTCTTCGATATAGCGAATTGCCACGCCGCTCGTCACTCCCTGCATCATCTTCTGTGTAACGGTTGGGAGAAACGAGTATTGACTCAAGTTGGCTCCTCCGATCACACCGAAATGAACCTCTCGGGGGATACGAGTCTGTGCAGTAATCTGCTGCTGAAGACTCAACGACATCATCAGGCAGCAGATTATCAGCAATCGACGGAATATATGTAATCCAGATATCTTCATCCGTGACGCAAGTTCACATTCAAGTGCAAAAAAATGACGATCATTCAACGACAATCTTCTCTACAGTGGACTCTGGCGTGAAATGCACAAGATAGAAGCCACGATTGAAGAATCCTCGTCCCATGCTCCGATCAAAGCAGAACACATTCTGGAGCCCATCGGTCAACTGTCCCTCCAATCGCTCTTCCATATGCTCTCCATAACGGGACAAAGCCTCGAAAAAGAACTTGGCAACATCATATCCCAGAATTCCATATTTGGGGACGAGCGCCATAGGTTCCTTGCCATACCATTTCTTGAAGTTCGAATAGAAGGTATTCAGTTCCGGATCGAAAGGATTGGCATAAACCTTCGAGAACATATAGACGTTGAGGTCATAGTAGTAGTTGATGAAATCACTCGTGTTGAGTATCCACTCAGGATAGCCCAGCATAGCCAGTTTGGGAGGACCGGCAGGACTGGCAATGCCCTTTGTCAAAGCCTCCTGATAACGGGCATCACGAAGGATCTTCACGTGCTGCAGGCCGCTGAACATGCGACGCATGGCTTCTGCCTGAGGAGTTACTGGGACGAATACCAGCGGCTCCTCCTTGAGACCAAGTATCGAGTCACATGCCATCAGCCTTGATGGATGGAGATACGAAAGCTCGCGGAAAGGCACATTGTGCTCTGTCAGCGCTTCCTTCAGCAAAGCAGGATAGGGATCGATCTTCCGATTGCCCACACTATCGGCAATGAAGACGAAAGTGTAGCCCTCGAAACGCTTCAAAAGGTCTTCCGTCAACTGAGGATAAAGCATAGCTTTCGACACATTCACCTGGAAGACGTGTTCGTAACTTTCGATAAGACCCGTCGAAACATTGAACGGACTGATGACAGGCGTGCCCATACGTTCGCCCCAGTCGGCAACCTGGCGAAGTTCATTCTCCTCCATGGGCGCAATGACTACGTCTGCCATCATCAACTGTGGATTGGCGAGAATACTGTAAAGCGACTCCGAACCTGTGTCATAGGCCTGAATCGTCACCCTTCGTCCTCTCGACTGCATCTCTTCCACAGCCATCAGTACGCCTTCGTAGAACTCCACGCTGCGCATCTGTGTCTTGTTCTCGGCCGCTGTGCCTGCACCAAGATTGAAAGGCATGATGACGGCCATATTCAACGTGCCATCTGTCCAATGGTCAACCTCCGAAAGGTCCCACAACGTACGGACACTTCCATTGTCCTGCGTCTGACGGAAAGTGGTGGCAGTCGTGTCTTTTCTTGGCTCATCACTGATCTGTCCATGGACAACCTCAGGAACCAATGGCATGTCGATGGGCTCGGTTGTAGATTCCGGAATGATGAGTTTCACACCAGTTGGAATGCTGGTGCCCTCAATCTGAGGATTGGCAGCCTTGATGGCTTCGACCGTAACACCATAGGCACGAGAAATGCTGTAAAGTGTCTGGCCAGGCTGCACTGTATGATGTCGAACTTCTGCAGTGAGGTTCTGAAGGCTACTGAGCCCCAGAAACATCACCACAGCTAAGCAGAACTTGCGTAAAATCTTCATGTTTATTTTTGAATATTTGACTTCGACGATAACATTTTACCCACGTATGCGGGTGTATATGCACAAAAATTGCGACGCAAAGGTACGACTTCTTCGCGATATTTCCAAACAATTCCGACAAAAGTTGCTCCACGTCATGATTTTTTCACTTTTTACTTGGCCATTTGCTAAAAAAAGTGTATCTTTGCGCCGTTATTTTGGAGTCTCAAAAATATGTCTACAATTATATTAGGTATCGAATCTTCATGCGATGACACCTCGGCTGCCGTACTCCGCGACGGTGTAATGCTCAGCAATGTCATCGCCAGCCAAGCCGTCCACGAAGCTTTTGGCGGCGTAGTTCCAGAACTTGCCAGCCGTGCTCATCAGCAGAACATTGTTCCCGTAGTGAGCGAAGCGATTCGGCGTGCAGGTATCAAAATGGAGGATCTCAACGCCATTGCCTTCACCCGTGGTCCCGGACTGATGGGATCTCTGCTCGTGGGTCTTTCGTTTGCCAAAGGATTGGCCTCTGCACTCAAAATTCCAATGATTGATGTCAATCACCTGCAGGGGCATGTCATGGCACATTTTGTCACCGAACCCGACGTGCCCAAGGAGGTCCCCACTTTCCCATTCCTCTGTCTGCTTGTCAGTGGTGGAAACAGCCAGATCATCAAGGTCAACAGTTACAAGGATATGGAAGTCATCGGACAGACCATCGACGATGCCGCAGGCGAAGCATTCGACAAGTGTGCCAAGGTCATGGGCTTAGGCTATCCCGGTGGTCCTATCGTAAATCGTTTGGCCAACGAAGGCAATCCCGAACGATTCAAGTTTGCGAAACCTCATATCGACGGCCTCAACTACTCCTTCTCGGGCCTGAAGACCTCGTTTCTTTATACCCTGCGCGATGCCATCAAGGAGAACCCTAATTTCATCGAAGAAAACAAGGAAGATCTTTGCGCTTCACTCCAGAAGACCATCGTTGATATCCTGATGGACAAACTAAAGAAGGCCGTCAAGGAGACCGGCATCCGTCAGGTTGCCTTGAGTGGCGGTGTTTCAGCCAACAGCGGTGTGCGTGATGGTCTTTCGGCTTTGGGCGAGAAGTACCATTGGAAGGTTTTCCTCCCTCCTTTCAAATTCACCACCGACAATGCTGCAATGATAGCCATTGTGGGGCACTACAAATATCAGGACAAGGTATTCTGCCCCTTCGATGCCCCTGCATTCGCTCGCGTCACCGACCATTTCTAAATCGAACTCTTCATGAAAGAATTCATCCTCACCCTGCTCTTCGCAGTCATTTTGAACCTCGTCCCGGCATCAGCCCGCACCCATCATCTCACCCGATACCAGGCGGCTCAGGACTATATCCTCTCCGACACCGCCTACGTCGATGAGATGCTGCATATCGACAACCAGGCCGACTCGGTGGTTGTCAGCGGACACACGTTCAAGGGACCCGGTCCGTTTACGGTGCATTTTGAGGTCGAGATGTCTCGCAAGCCTGACTATTTCGCATGGGAGATTGCCGAGGACAGCAAATTCCAAATGTTGATCGACCAATTCCGCACACTCGAATACGACAGTCTCACTTCCCGTCTTGATTACGAATTCGCCGAGCAGGGATCATTCTACGTCAGATTTACTGCCGACTTCTACGAATCAGCCTTCGACACGTTGACCTACGACACCGAACAGCCCTACGAGATTACCATCTCCACTTCCTTGCTCGAAGTGCCAAACCTCATTACCCCTGATTCTCCATCGGGCAGCAACCAGGTCTTCAAGGTGAAGTACCAGTCGCTTCGTACCTTCGAGATGTGGGTCTATAACCGCTGGGGCCAGGAACTCTTCCACACTACCGATCCGTCGGAAGGATGGGATGGCAAACACAATGGCTCCACCGTTCCCACCGGAGCATACTATTATGTCATCAAGGCCGTGGGCACCGATGACCAGAAATATTCGAAGAAAGGTGCCATCAACGTGCTCAAAACGAAGAACTCAGGCAATCACTAATGTCCTCTGATTTTTGACGTCATTCCGTAATTACGTAATTTCGACATATCTAAATCCTTCTCAAAACAATAATGACCAAATCCCACCTTATCTACGCTTTCTCGTCAGTTGTCTTGCTTGCTGCCGCCCTTGTTTTCCTCGCTGCATCACGCAGTCGCAAGGAAAAGCCCGAGCTACCCATCATGCAGCAGTTCTCGGCTACGCCTCGTTTCGAAAACCAGCAGACAATTTTCGGGAAGACCTACGACCTGAGTCGTTATGACCTCCATGAGCGTTATGAACGCGAATTGACCAATGTCTGCTATACTCACAACTCCTCCATCCTCACACTGAAACGTGCCAACCGTTTCTTCCCCATCCTCGTCCCTATTCTTGAGGAGGAAGGCGTTCCTGCTGACTTCATCTATCTCTGCTGCATCGAGTCGAACCTCCAGACTCGAGCCAAGAGTCCTGCTGGAGCCTGTGGCCTTTGGCAATTTATGGCTGAGACTGCCCGCCAATACGGCCTCATCGTCAACGACGAAGTCGATGAGCGCTACAACACCGAAAAAGCCACACGCGCTGCCTGTCGCTACCTCAAGGATGCCTATGCCAAGTTCGGTGACTGGATGACTGTTGCAGCCTCTTATAATGGTGGCATGGCCGGAATAAAGAACAAGCTCACTTCACAGAAAGTCAGCGATCCGATGGACCTGCTTCTTGTAGAAGAGACCTCGCGCTACATGTTCCGAATCATGGCATACAAGGAACTGTTCCGTGACCCCTATCGCTATGGTTTTGTGCTTTATAGCGACCAACTTTATCGTCCCATTCGCACCACCACCGTCACAGTCAAATCCTCCATCGCCGATCTGGCAGCCTTTGCCCAGAAACAAGGCATCAGTTTCTTCCAACTCAAGGAGTTCAACCCATGGTTGCGTAGCGACAAGCTCACATTCCGCAAAGGAAGTCCCGCTTCCTACAAGATTGCCATCCCCTTGGCCGAGGACATGTATTACGATGCTGATAAGCCATTCGACATCTACGACACCGCATGGGTAGTGGACAAGTAATGGGTCCCAATTTCGACAGGCAAAGGTATCGTCCCTAAATATCCCTGAATATCCCTAAGTATCCCTAATTATCCCCAATGATTGATACCCTCAACACATTAGACCATGAGTTGATGCTTTGGCTCAACTACGACGGAGGCACCTTTCAAGATGCCTTTTGGTACACTTTGAGCCAAATCCCATCGTGGATACCGCTCTACATTACCATCATCTTTGTGATGTTCTTAGACGCCTTCCGTACGGTATGGCCTTCTTACAGCCCGAATGGAGAGTTACAACTTAGCGATGGCCAAAAACAGAAAAGGTGGATGAAGTTCATCCTTTTGCTCCTCTTCACTGCCCTTATCTTCGCTTTCACCGACCAGATCAGCGCTGGTATCATCAAGCCTCTCGTGCAACGACCACGTCCTTCACACGACGGTTCCATCATGGACCAGTTGCATTTCGTCAACGACTATCATGGCGGCGCCTATGGTTTCGTGTCGTCGCATGCAGCCAATTGCTTTGGCTTGGCAGTCTGGGTCAGCTGCCTTTACAAGCGGCGTTCCTTGGTAACGGCAATGATGCTGTATGCAGTGCTTAACTGCTATTCGCGCATCTATCTGGGCGTGCATTTCCTTGGCGATATCATTTGTGGTACCATCCTTGGAATCCTCTGTGGATGGCTCGGGTATTATTGCTACATGCGTTTCTGCCAACGTTTCAGCATCCCGCAGAATAAGTCGGTCAACCCGCTTCCTATCACCATCATGCTTTGGGTATCCTTGCTCGCCTTTGCGGTCTATGCAGTGTTCATGCTCTTTCAATGACAAGAAAATAGATCTCAGATGTGAGGTCCCCTATGATCTGCAATTATACGGAAAAAACAAACCAATATAATATATGAAAAGGTCTCTCTTTATTGCACTATTCGCCGTTACAGCCATTCTGTTAAATGCACAGACGGCATTGAAGAAAGTTTATAATGAGGATATTAACCCTATCGAGCAGATAGATCAGGCTTTGGCCAAGGCAAATGCCGAAAATAAGAATGTCATTTGTCAGGTAGGTGGCAATTGGTGTCCGTGGTGCCTGCGTTTCGCTGACTTTATCACCCGAGACAGCACAATAAGCCAAGTCATTGACCAAAACTATGTCTATATCCATGTGAATTACAATCCACGCAAGGTTGATGATGAAGCCCATGCACAATTGACCAAAGCCATGTTGCAGCGACTGAACAACCCAGTTCGTTTCGGATTCCCCGTCTTCGTCGTGCTGGACGAGAACGGCAAGGTAATCCACACCCAGGATTCCAGTTTCCTTGAAGAGGGTAACGGCTATAACAAAGAGAAAGTGCTCCGATTCTTCAATTGCTGGACACCAAAAGCTGTGAAGAATTAACTATCCTTTCTGAATTGAACAGGCGTCATGCCGAAATGCTCTTTGACGAACTTTCCGAAGAAAGAAGGGTTGGGGAAGCCCAGTTGATCAGCTATCTGTGTCATCGTAAGGTCGGTCTGCTTGAGGTAATAGCGGATATCTTCAATCACTTGATCGCGAATCCAATCGTTGGCGCTCTTGCCGGAATTATTCTTGCAGATGGTTGAGAGATATTTTGGGGAGACACAAAGTTTGCTAGCATACCACTCGACGGGATGATGCTTTACAGGAGAATTGTTCAGAATGTCCAGGAATTGATGGAAAATGTTCAACGACCGGTTGATTCTCGATTGGATGCTATCGTCTGTCCGTCGAAGTGATTTCAGTAAGCCACACAGATAAAGGAATGCTCCACGCAGCAACGAATGCACAACCTCCGTCTTGTACTCATTCTGTTTCTCTGAACCCATTATACCTTGCATCATCTCGTAAAAGCGGACGTAGATTTGCATATCATCCTCATCGAAGGTAATAACATGCATCTTATGGATATAAAGAACTTCGGTCCACAAGTTCATTTTTTCGCGCAGGAACGATTGAAGCATCCTGTTGCTCAATAGGATAGCCTTGAACTCAAAGTCAGGACTCATCATAAAGCCCTCAAATGTAGTGTTAGGAGGACAGACAAGCAATTGGTTACTGCTAAACCGAATCTCTTCCCCATTCAAATTCCACTGTATTCGGCCTGCTTTACAGAATGCCACGATGTTCATAGGCAGTCTCACGGGAATCGGTGCTGACATAAGACGTGCATCGTCAATCATTAGGATATCTTTGTCCGTATAACTGAACTTCACATCATATTCTAACTTCGACACATCGACCATATTTTCAAAATCGTTGTCCACCTGTTTCTTTCGGCTCATTTTTTTGTTCTTTATGGTGATTTATTGGGTGCAAATATAGACATTTTTCATAAAAAAAGGACAAAAAAAGCAAAAAATACACTCAATTTTATACTACATTCCAAAAAAGAACAAAACTTGTACTCTTTTGGACAATATAGTTTGAACAAAAATCATCATCTTTGCACCCAAAAAGAAAGAAAAATTCAATACAAAACGATGAAAGTAAAAACGACACTGGTTTTGCTGCTGGCTGCCATGATCATTATGGTGGGATGCAGTAGCCGACACGAGACAAAAACAAAGTCTCCGACACGCGTTAAAACTGAAGTGGTAAGCATTGGCTTGAACGAATCAGGACAGAACTTTGTGGGTATTGTGGAAGAACGAGAAGCCACAGCTGTTAGTTTTACGGGAATGGGCGTAGTGCGCCGCGTTTTGGTCAGTGAAGGTCAGGCCGTAGGTCGAGGTCAACTCCTGGCAGAGATGGACGACACCCAGGCTCGCAACACCTTGGCAGCTTCCGAGGCCGCTGTGATGCAGGCCGAAGATGCACTGCAACGCATGACTATTCTGCACGATGCTGGTTCCTTGCCCGAACAACAATGGGTCGAAGTGCAGAGCAAAGTGGCACAGGCACGTGCCCAACAGGAAGCCGCCAAGAAGAACCTTGCCGATTGTCGGCTACTGGCTCCTGTAAGTGGTGTTGTAGGAACACGTCACGTCAAAGCAGGTGAGACTGCACTGCCCTCGCAGGCTGTCGTTACCTTGCTCGACGTAAGCAGCGTAAAGGTGAAGGTCTCTATACCCGAAGCCGAGATAAACAATATCGAACCGACTACTGCCACGACAGTTGCAGTAGCTGCCGCAGACAAGGAAGTTGCAGGCGGCCGTATTGAAAAGGGTGTTCAGGCCGATCCATTGACCCACACCTACGACATCCGCATCAACGTGCCGAATCCCGACCGAAAACTCCTTCCTGGCATGGTGGCCAATGTTGCCTTTTCGCCGAAGGAGGAAATCGTAACCCTACCAACACTGCCCGTGACTTGCATACAGAAGCCAGCCGACGGGACCTTGTTCGTATGGACCATTGCCAACGACAGCACAGCCCATCGCCAAACCGTTGGCATCGGACAGATGAGCGGCAACCGCATTGCCATCACTTCCGGCATCAGCGCAGGACAGCGAGTTGTCACAGAGGGATATCAGAAACTGAGCGAAGGTAATAAAGTCATCTACTGAAATGAGAGATAAAATGTCATGGATGAGTTGGCCATTGCGCCACTACTCCATCTCTCTGCTTATCGTGTCGCTGCTGTTCATCCTGGGCATCTACGGCATGAAGCAGATGCCTAAGGACGAGTTCCCGCATGCGATTATCCGCCAAGGTGTGGTGATAGCCGTCTATCCGGGAGCGACGAGCGAGGAAGTCGAAGAGCAGGTGGCTCGCCCCCTTGAACGTTACCTCTTCACTTATGGCGAAGTGTATCGCGAAAAGACAACCACAACTTCACAGAACGGGATGTGCATCGTCATGGTACGTCTTAACGACGATGTAAACAACAAGGACGAAGTTTGGTCGAAAATCAAGCATGGTCTAAATGCCTTCAAGTCGCAGTTGCCACAAGGCGTGCTTGCTGTCATCACCAACGATGAGTTTGGCAACACATCGGCCTTGCTTATCGCCATCGAGAGCCCACAACGCAGTTACCGCGAACTGAAACAGTACAGCGATGACCTCGGCGACCGTCTGCGCCGTATCCCATCGGTTGCCAACGTAAAACTCTTTGGCGAACAGAAGGAGCAGATCAGTCTATACATCGACCGACAGCGTCTGCAAGCCTACGGCATCGGTCAGCAGATGCTCTTCTCGCGTCTTCAAGCCCAGGGCATCACCACCATGAGCGGCAGCATCAGCGACAAAGACCAGCAGATCCCTATCCACATCGAGGCGATGGAAAACAGTGAGGACGCATTAGCCAACCAGATTATTTACAGCGATGCAGCCAGCGGAAAGGTGGTCAGAGTGCGCGACATAGCCCGCGTAGTGAGGGAGTATGACCCATTGGCAAGCCGCATCGAACAGGATGGACATCCGTGCGTACTTTTGTCGATGGAGATGTCGCCAGGCTTCAATGTGGTGCAGTATGGCGAAGACGTCGATCGTGTACTCGATACTTTCCGTCAAGAAGTACTACCCGACGATGTAATCGTCACTCGCATAGCCGACAAGCCGAAAGTCGTACGCGAAAGTGTTGCATCGTTCCTTCGCGACCTGCTCATCTCGATGCTCGTCATCATCCTAGTCATGATGGTGCTCTTCCCACTCAGGTCGGCCATCGTTGCAGCAGTCACCATCCCTCTCAGTACTTTCGTGTCGGTGGCAATCATGTATATGATGGGTATTGAACTCAACATCGTAACCCTTGCCGCACTGATTGTAGTGCTGGGAATGATTGTCGACAACAGCATCGTTGTCATCGATGGCTACTTGGAGTATCTCGGCAAAGGATTGAAACCCTACGAAGCAGCACTTCGGTCTGCCCAACAATACTTCATGCCGATGATGCTGGCCACCATCTGCATCTGCGCCATCTTCTACCCCTTCCTCTTTACGATGAAGGGCATTTTCCATGATTGTCTGGTGGATTTCCCCATCACCATTACCATCAACCTGATGGTGTCGCTCATCCTTGCCATCTCGGTTATCCCGTTCCTCGAGATGAAGATTATCCGCCCCGACAAGGTAAAAACCGATGGAAATGCCATCACACAATGGGTGCAACAGACCTACAACCACGTGCTCGAGTTCACCTTCCACAACCCGTGGATCACCATCTGCGGAGGTTTGGCCATCATTGCGCTTTCGACGGCTATCATTCCATCACTCAAAGTGCGTCTTTTCCCTTATGCCGATCGTGATCAATTCGCCGTCGAAATCTTCCTGCCCGAAGGCAAAGGCATTGCCGAGACCGACTCGATTGCCAGTATCGTGCGACATGAGCTGGAGCAAGATCCACGCATCACAAGCATTACGGGCTTCATTGGTTGCGCATCACCACGTTTTATGGATGCCTACGCTCCTCAAATGGCAGGTCCCAACTATGCCCAGTTCATCGTCAATACCAAGAGTCAGAAGGCCACCCTCGACTTGCTGGCAAATTACCAGCCTCAACTCAGCGAAGCCTTCCCGGGAGCCTATGTGAAATTCAAGCGACTGGATTACCTTGAAGTCAACGAATTGGAATACCGCTTCTATGGCAGCAATCTTGACTCGCTCCATGCGGCAGCCGACCGGATGATGGACTGTATGCGTCAGATGCCAGAACTGGAATGGGTTCACACCGATTATCTGCTTGCCCATCCCATCGTCAACGTTGAACTCGACCCTGTCGCTTCGGCGCAGTTGGGTATCACGCGTAGTTCTGCACAACTGGCACTCAGTGCCATGTCGAGCGACTTGCGTGTCGGACAGATGTGGGAAGGCGACTACGAGTTACCCATCGTCGTCAAGGACAATGCCGATATGACCTACTCCGACATCGAAAACCTCGGCATATCGTCACCCACCACAATGCTCTCGGCAGGCATTGGCAGCCGCAACACCACTGTTCCTCTTCGCCAGATAGCAAAAGTTGGACCAATGTGGAGCGAAAGCCGCATCGTACATCGTGGTGGAGAACGTTGCATCACCGTCATGGCTCAATTTGCCAACGGTGTCTATACTTCTCCTGTCGAGAAGAAGCTGGTCAAGGTAATGCAAGAAGAGATAGCACTACCACAAGGCGTGCGTTCGGAAGTTGGCGGTGAGATCGAATATGGAGATGAAGCCCTGCCACAAATTTTCGGTGGCATCGTCATTGCCTTGATCATCGTTTTCTTCTTCCTGCTTTTCAATTTCAAGAAATATGGTATTACTACCGTCTGCATGGCAGCCTTGGGACTGATGATTCCAGGTGCACTCATTGGCTTGGGACTGATGAATCGCGACCTGGGTCTCACCTCCATCTTCGGCCTCATCACGCTGATGGGAATAATCATGCGCAACGAGATACTCATCTTCGAACATGCCATAGACCTGCTCAAGTCTTATTCGCTTGGTCATCCTGAACCCGCTCGAGAGGATCCCGAACATGAAACATGGCGCCGTGATTACAACAAAGCCGTTCGCAATGCTGCCTACGAAGCGGGCCGTCGCCGCATGGTGCCCATCTTCCTCACAACAGCTACTACTGCCGTTGGCGTAGTGCCGATGATCATCGCCCAGTCATCCTTCTGGATGCCTGTTGGAGTCACCATCTTTGCAGGTGGTATAGGCTCACTCATCATGGTAGTCTCTATGCTCCCTGTGGTTTATTGGAAAGTTTCGACGAAATAATACCCTCATGAAGAAAATCGCAACATTATTCGTAGGGCTCAGCGCTTTTGTCCTTTGTGCTGCCCAACCCAACTATACATTGGAGCAGATGCTCGACTCTGCCCGTCAGAACAACCTCGCCATGCGCGATGCTCAATTGGATATCGATGCTGCACGCCAGCAACGCAAAGAGGCATTTACCAAATACTTCCCCAACATCAGCGGAACTGGCTTATGGTTCAATGCTGACAAAGGTATGGCAAAGATGGACATCAATCCGGGCGAAATGATTACTCCCGAACTGGGAGCCACATTGGCCGCAATGTTCCCCGTTGAGGCCTTGGCTGCACTGAGCAATCCAACCAGCATAACGATGATGAAGAACGGCACTATCGCGGGCGTCAATGCCACCCAGCCCCTATTCGCAGGCGGTCAGATCGTCAATGGCAACCGCCTCGCAAAAGTCGGCGAAGATGTTGCCAAACTGCAAATGCAACTCACCGAAAACGAAGTAGAACTGACCACCCAACAATACTTCTGGCAGATAATCTCCCTTCAGGAGAAAACGAAGACAATTGATGCCGTTGAAGCCATGCTCAACGACATTCGCAAGGATGTCGAAGTAGCTGTCCGTGCCGGTCTTGCCGTACGCAACGATTTGCTTCAGGTGCAACTGCGACAGAACGAGATTGAGAGCCAGAAACTGAAGCTGCAGAATGGTCTGTCGCTCGTCAAACTGTTGTTGGCGCAATATTGCGGTCTCCATGACTCGGAATTCTCTTTGACTTCCGAAATCAAAGACACGGGTGATCTTCCCATGAAAGAGGATCATGAACAAGCCCTGCTGGCGACCGCCGAATATCAGTTGCTCGGCAAGCAGGTCGAAGCAGCAAAACTCCAACGCGAGATTGCCGTCGGAGAGAATCTTCCCTCTGTTGCCGTTGGTGCCGGTTACAACTACCACAACCTGATGGAAAACGACCGCACATTCGCCATGGTTTATGCAACGGTTAGTGTCCCCATCTCCGATTGGTGGGGAGGCTCTCACGCCATCAAGCGCAAGCGCATAGAGTACCAAAAAGCCCTCGACCAACAACAGGACAAGTCCGAACTGCTGCAAATCAAGATGCAAAATGCGTGGAATAACGTTGTCGAGGCACGTCAGCAACTCGACATTGCCCAGCGCAGCATCGAACAGGCAGAAGAGAATCTCCGCTTGAATCGCAACTTCTACAAAGCTGGCACCATCAAGATGTCCGACCTGCTCGAAGCACAGTTACTTTTCCAACAGGCTCAAGATCAACGCACCGATGCCTACGCCGATTTCCAGAACAAGATTCTCGAATACAAGCATGCTGTTGGCATCAGTGAATAATACGGTTTTGTAGAAGGAAACCCTACTTCTTATCGGAGCATACAGATTTGATAGATAGAATCTGTATGCTCTGATTGTAGCATACAGTTTTGGTAGATGAAACATGTATGCTCCCACCGCGGCATACAGTTTTGACAGATGAAATATGTATACTCCCACCGTGGCATACAGTTTTGGCAGATGAAATCTGTATGCTCCGATCGCAGCATACAGTTTTGATAGATGAAATCGATATACTACAATAGCAGCATACAGATTTGGTGTACAGAATCTGTATGCTGCTATTGTAAACAGGTTATCGTTGTTCGAAATCAAATCACTTCCAGTCCTTCGCTGGGCATCCAGCCGACCTGACCGTCAGTAAGTTCAATCTCCGACCATCCTGAAAGTGTGCTGCGAACTCGCACCTTCAGGCCTTCGTGAATGGTGAACAACTGTGTACCACTGTCAGCAGGCGAAGCACGTACGATTACCGAAGGAGTCATCACGATGGCATAGTCACGCAGTTGTATATGGTCACGCTGTGCAACTGCATAGTGAATACTGACGAGACAAAGAATGATGGACAGCAAGGCGCCATAGAATCCTAGTTTGCGACGGCTGGTACGATGGGAGAAAAAGTAAATGCCACAGCCTGCAATAAAAAGCAGGAAGAAGATAATGGCAAAAAAACCCCAAGTATCGCACGAGAAACTGTCACGAACGTTATTGCCCCACGTAACGAAGAACATGGGCTCGATTGACTCAATCTTATCGACGCATTGCAGACGAGCCAGTTCGACATTCTCCTTAGCATCTACATTCGAAGGATCGTAAAGCAGACAGCGCTCGTAGTTGAGGATGGCCTTGGGATAGTTCTTCTGCTTGTAGTAGGCGTTGCCGAGATTGTAGAAAAGTTCAGGATTGACACCGTACTGTACGGCAATCTGCTCGTATGCATCAATGGCATGCTGATACTGTGCCGAGTCATAGGCAGCAGCAGCTGTGTTCAGCAGGTCCTGTTGGGCATAGGTCTTCCCGCAGCCGAAAGAGACGAGTACAAGGCTTATCAGGGCTAAAATATATTTGCTCATAAGTAACTGTTCAAATCTATCTTTAATTCGATAATTCGGGATAATCACAATCATTTCTTGATCTCGGACTCGAGACGATCAATTACCTTGGATGTCTTCTTATAAAGTACATCCATAGCTTGTGAGTCGGTGGAAGGCGCATAGCGTGCGAACTGACAGGTATCGAGCACTTCCTTCACCTCTTGAATGGTCGTCTCAGGGACACTGTGTTTCTCGAGCATTTCGAAAACAGTATCCTGCGTCAAGTCGCTCAATGGAATGCGCAATTTGTCGCAAACATAACCAAGAATAGCCTTGTGAATAGCTTCGTAGAACGCATTCTCATCTTTCGCATTGAGAGCCTTCTTGGCTGTCTTAAGGCGACGCTCAGCCACCTTTCCTGCGCGACGGGTACGCATGCCTGCAATGTCGGCCATACGACGGATGCGACGACGATAGATGAAGGCCAAGATAACGAAGGCGATGAAGGGCACAAGGAAGAACATCCAATAGGCAAGAGTACCGAAGAACGGCTTGAGAGGTTCCGGCTTGCCCGTCTCTGGATTGATCTTGCCCAAATCGAGACGATCTGCATCGACACTATGGAGATAACGGATGTCGTTGCCAAGCACACGAATACGCTCCTGGTTGGTGCCTGTAAAGTCAACGGCACCACCGCCCGTACTACCTTCATTCGGACCTTTTTCCACCTCAAGGGTATAGGCATCGGTGCGAATGGTCTTGTACTGACCACTCTTGACATCGAAATAGCTGAACTCCAGGGCTGGAATCTCGTACTTGCCAGCATGACGTGGAATGACAGTGTATTCGATGGTCTTCTTGCCCTGCACACCCGACGATGTGGCACGTGTACTGAGATCGACCTTTGGATCAAATACTTCGAAATCAGTCGGGAACTCCGGTTCGGGTTCCTTGACGTATTTGAGGTTGCCTACACCGTCGATGGTGATACGATAGATGACAGCATCGTTGGCTCGCACCTTATCGGCGGTGAGAACACTCTTCACATTGAAGTTGCCTACCGCATTCATGTAGGAACCCGGTTTGCCGGCAGGAAGAGACTTGACATTGACCTTACGTGCAGCCGAACGAAGCGGCACAGCCACATTCTCGGTATATTCCATCGGCCAATCGAAGAATCCTCCGGTGCGACGTGTCGAAACGATGGCGACATTGGCCGTCAGCGTAGCAGCTGGTATGGTCAACTCGCCCGAACGCGAAGGGAAGAGCAACCACTTGACAAGCGGATACATCTGGTAGTTGGCGCCATTGAAATGCTCGAGCGAAGCCTGTGCATTGTCGTTGTCCATATCCTGCACAGTGAACCCTTCGAAATCGGGCAATTTGACATCGGAAGGATTGCCCATCTGAGTATTGCGCCAATAGAGTTTCAACGTGGCTACAATTGCCTCACCTTCGTAGGCTGACGTCTTCGAGAGGTCGAGGACAAGGTGCACATCGTCCTTATTGAACTTGGCCTGTGCCCCACCCTGCTGACTACGCGAACCGGAACTATGTCCTTCGGGCTGCTGGTCGGCAGGAAGAACCTTGACCGAAACGCTGTTGGAAGTGAGCGTCTCGCCATCGACCTTGATTGTGGCAGCCGGCAAGGTAAATGTTCCCTCCTTGGTTGCCGAAAGAACATACGAGAACGTCGTACGCACCTCGGAACTCATCTGTCCATTGACGATGCTGGTGCTGGACGACGAACTTGTGGTTGGACCATATAGCACATCGAAACCGGTATCCTTAAGATCGACGGTAATACCTGATGCACGCGCTGTAACGATATATTCCAAACGGAACTGCTGACCGACAGCGACGCTACTGGGCGCTTTGGCACGGAATGTCGTGTCGGCCCAGACCATCGCTACGGTCAGAAACGAAAGTATGAGAGTGAATAGGAATTTGCGTCTCATTATTTTATTGTTTTATTTTTTACCAGTCCTTGTTGGTCTTGCGACGCTTCATCTGCTGCATCTGATGCTGCTTGACCTTCTCCTGGGTCTCCTGCTCGTCACGGTTGTTGGCGTTGAGGATGGCCTCAGCCTGGTCCTGGTTCATCTGATTCTGCGGCGGTTGCTGCTGTTCCTGCTGCTCCTGCTGTTGTTGCTGATCCTGTTGAGGTTGATCTTGTTTCGGCGGTTGCTGCTGTTGCTGCTCCTGCTGTTGCTCTTGTTGCTGCTTATCCTGGTTCTGGTCTTCGTTTTGCTGCTGCTGAAGGAGTTTCTTGGCAAGGAGCAGGTTATAGCGAGCCTCGTCATCAAGAGGATTATTGCGGAGCGCACGCTTGAAGAAGTTGATGGCCTGGTCATACTGCTGACTGGCCATACATATGTCGCCGGCATTGAACGAAGCGAGCGATGCCAAGCGGTGGTTGCCGCCACGCTCGGAACTCTCGATGACCTTACCATAGAACGACATGGCATCCTGTGCCTTTTCCTGCTCCTGTTGCTGGAGGAGGGCATTGGCAAGGTTGTACTGCGAAATGGAATCGGTAGGCATCTGCTCCTGCGCACGTCGATACTTCATCTCGGCATCGTGCCACAGACTGTCGTGGTAGAAAGCATTGCCTTCGCGAGTGGCCGAACGTGCCTTGCGGGCCGACTGAGCCGAAGCTGGGTCGAACATCGTCATGCAAAAGCCGATGAGAACGAAAATGCGAATCTTCCGAAGCAGAGCATTCGCCTTATCAAGAAGGAACATATCAATCAAGAGGAGAATAAGTGCAATGGCAAGAAATGGCATGAACTTGTCGTCATAATCTGCAAAAACATGACTCTCGAGTTCAGTGGTCTTTAGTTGGCCGAGGCTTTCGGTGAGAGTCTGCACTGCGGAATTAGTGTTGTCGGCATGAGCATAGATGCCCTGACCGGCTGCCGCAATGGCTTGAGCCATCTGCTCGTCGAGACGTGTCGTGACTGGATTGCCCGAAGCATCCTTGCGATAGGAACCTGGACGGCCCGAATCGTCGGGGACAAGGGCGCCCTGTGTCGAACCGATTCCGATGACGTGGGTGTGTATGCCTTTGGCGAGAGCGTTGGCTGCGGCACCCTGCGCATCATCCTCATGATTTTCACCATCGGTGATAAGAACAATAGCCTTCTCAGAAGCCTCGTTGGGCGTAAAACTGCGTACTGCCAGATTGATGGCAGCACCGATAGCTGTGCCTTGCAACGACACCATACGTGGGTCGATGCTTTGGAGGAACATCTTGGCCGACACAAAGTCATTGGTGATGGGAAGCTGGGTATACGCCTCACCTGCGAATACGATGAGACCCACCTGGTCGTTGTCGAGATTATCGACAAGACGCGACAACATGCGCTTGGCCCTTTCAAGACGATTGGGCTGGATATCCTCAGCCAACATCGAATTGGAGATATCGAGACAAACCATCACCTCGATGCCTTCCTTCTTGACGGTCTCAAGTTTCGAGCCGAACTGAGGGCGGGCTGCAGCGATGATGAGGCAGACAAGGGCAAGCATCTCGATAGCAAACTTGACGCGAAGTTTCCCTTCGCTGACACCCTGCATCAACGGACGCAGCAGGCGCAGGTCGCCAAAACGACGCAAGGCCTTGTGACTGCTCATTCGGCTCACGAGGAACAACACCACGAGAGCAAAAACTACAATCAGCAGCCAAAGTATATTAGGATTGGCAAAACGAAAGTTATCCATTGCTTAGGGTATATTGCGAAGAATGACATGGAGGAGCAACAAGGCGATGGCGGCTAAGGCGAAGGGCAGGAACTCCTCATCCTTGCGTGAAAACTCACGAACCGACATCTTGGTCTTTTCCATCTTGTCAATCTCATCGAAGATTTCTGACAACGAATTCTTGTTGGTGGC
>JAEEGJ010008403.1_pt1 | contig 28480 bp, 29 predicted proteins | sample 8958761 | NCBI WGS metagenome assembly JAEEGJ01 (sample SAMN16246546, study PRJNA631951) | gut metagenome | biome: gut microbiome; feature: rumen; material: RS-attached | host: Bos | place: Iran: Karaj | collected 2018-10
ATCAAAGATAAATGGAAGACCTTCGAGGTGTTATGGGATCGAAGGAATATGTATCGCGATTATTACGATGCCATGAATCAGGATCAAACCTATCTGTTTCTTGATAAGCTGAAAGAACTGTTCGAATGATACCACGTTATACCCCCTACATATCCGTACATTGTAGGGGGTAAGTGTTTTTTCTTTTTCGTATCTTTGCCGCCGAGATATAATCTTTATCGTTATGGAAGAAGAAAAGCCTAAGAAGAAGCGAAAGAAGAAAGGTGTAGAGGGTGATAGTGGTGAGAAGGCGCACAAGACACCTTGGCAGGAGAAGTACGCCTCGCCGGAAGAGATTGAGACCTTTCTCAACGACCACCTCTACCTGCGGCGGAACGTCGTCACCCTGCGGACGGAGTGGCGGGAACCGTCGAGCTACGAGAGCGACGGCACGGAGAAGTGGGAGCCGATGAACGACTGGAAGCTGAACACGCTGTGGAAAAGGATGGCGAAAGAGAAACCCGTGATCTTCGATCACATGAAGAAGGTGATCAACTCAGACAGCTTCCCCGACTTCCATCCGTTCCGTTTCTATCTGGAGCATCTGCCGCCGTGGGACCACAAGAACGACTATATCCTGGAGATGTCGCTGTCGGTCTCGGTGAAGGGCGGGGTAGAGGAACAGATGCGCTTTGCCGAGTACCTCAGGAAATGGCTGGTGGCGATGGTTGCGGGATGGATTGACGAGCGCGAGGTGAACCACGTCATCCTGATCTTCATCGGAGAGCAGGGCATATACAAGACAACTTGGTTCAACTATGTCCTGCCGCAGGAATTGAGAAGATACTTCTATACGAAGACCAATGCCGGACGTATGACGAAGGACGACCTGCTGGTGCTGGCACAGTACGGACTGGTGTGCTACGAGGAGCTGGATACGATGTCGTCGCGCGAACTGAACCAGCTGAAGTCGGCCGTGACGATGCCGTCGGTGGACGAGCGAGCGCCCTATGCCTCGTTTGCCGACCACCGCAAGCATATCGCATCGTTCTGCGGCACGGGTAATAATGTGCAGTTCCTCAGTGATACGACGGGTACACGCCGCTGGCTGCCTTTTGAGGTGGAGCAGATCGAATCGCCACGTGACAGGCCGTTCAACTACGAGGGTATCTACAGTCAGGCGTATGCGCTCTATCAGGAGGGCTTCGAGTACTGGTTCTCGCCGAAGGAGATCCGGCAGTTGTCGGAGCACAACAGTCAGTTTGAGACGCCGAAAGACGAACTGGAGCTGGTGGACTATTACTTCCGTCATCCGATAGGTGCCGATACGGGTGAGTTCATGCCGACGGCCATCGCCAAGCAGATCGTGAGCAGTCCCGGTATGAATGTGAGCACTGTGGCCCTGGGCCGTGCCTTCAAGAAACTCGGTTTCAGGGACGGCACCGAGAACCGTTGCCGCGGTTTCTACGTCGTGCGCCGCCCTGATGAGGAGCGCCGCACCCGCGCCCGTTCGCTGGCCTACGAGGCTGCCCAAAATGATACACAGATCACAGATGACACAGATGTTTACTAAGATCCCTCGCGTACCGCGCCCGCGCCTACGCGGTACGCGAAGACTTTATACATTTATCTGTTATATCTGTGTATCTGTGTAAGGAAATAATGAGTAAAGAGAAAAGTAGAAATGATAGAAGATCGGGACTATAAGAAAGAGGAACTGGCGAGGATATACAGTCCTTTCACCAAGAAAACGAAGTCGGCCCTGAAGCGGCTGCGTGATGATATCGATGGTTGTCCTGAGCTGGTGGCGGCCCTCAAAAAGACACGCTGGAACCGTAACCGTAACAGTTATACCGCCCGCCAGGTCCGCCTGATTGCCGAATACCTCTGCCTTGACTAAACGAAAAATGAATGGAAAAACGAAAAAAAACAGGTAAAGTCATTGCAGATTCAAAAATAGTTCGTATCTTTGCACCCGAAGGAACGACTATATAGGACAGGAGCCCCGTTTGTATCGGCAAGCGACCTGTTAATATAGGATACGATGCTCCGCCTAGGATAAGAGCCCCGTTTGTATCGGCAAGCGACTTATTAAGGCGGAGTTATTATTTTCTTAGCAGCTCTTTATTGTTGTTGAATGTGTGCTCATTGACAATAGCATACGGTTTGTACACATCCCCGTCTGCCATTCTACGCATGCAAAGAATTGTTCTACATCCCAGTTCCCGACAGAAATATGCGAAGTAGGCGCTTTCGCTATGTTTCCCTTCAGCAATAGGACGCCATCCTATGTATTCTGCTTTTTCCAGATACCCGGGAATGTCTTTAGCTAAGGCATTCTTGATGGCATTGAACTTATTGTCACTTACATTTTTGCTCACAATCGTTTTCAGATCATTCTTCGTAATCTCTACTCTCATGGTAATACCATTGGTGATGATAAACCGTAAAGGATGACCTTTCAACTGCTCTGCAAGCCGTAGCACTTCACTTCTGATGCGCTTACTTTCCAGATAATAATCTTCTTGAGTCCTGTTTGTCATAATAATCGATTTTTATTAACTGCTGCAAAGATAATCAATCTTTTTGGAATGGCAAACAAAATAGTGTTAAAATATAATTCTACGACTACTTCTGGCTACTTTTGGCCACAAAACGGGGTCTGAGAAGTTGTACCTTTGTAAGTGACAAGGCGGGGGAGTCTTGTGAGGGTGATCTTTGAGTCGTTCAGACTATCTCGACGGGTCGTTCAGATAATCCCTATGGGGGTAAAGGGACTATTCGAATGACGCGAAGAGATTATCCGGACAACCCGTTCAGACTATCCGGACAACCGGAAGGTATCCCCTGCAAGTCAAAGTAATCATAGTTCTTAATTATTAATTATTAATTCTTAATTTCAAACATGAGTCAGAAGTACATTAAATCACAGAACAAGAATTCGCACAATGCGAAGAGCTACGGCAAGTACTATGCGACTGCCGTGTATGACAACCATTTCATCGGTACGGAGGAGCTGGCGGACTTCATCCAGCAGCAGGCCTCGGTGAAGAAGAGCGACATCAAGGCGGTGCTCCAGGAACTGGGTGAGGCGATGAAGCACTTCTTCGAACTGGGCCAGAAGGTGAAGCTCGACGGCATCGGCATCATGAAGGTGGGCTTCTCGTCGATCGGCGTTGCCAGGATTGAGGACTGCACCTCGGCCACGATCACCACGCGCCGCGTGCTGTTCCAGCCTGAGACGGAGCGCGTCGTGGTGGGCCAGGAGAAGAAAGCCGACGGCAGCGTCAAGCAGAAGTACGTCAACGCCATCACCCTGCTGAAGGACGTGGTGTTCGAGGAGACGCACGACAACGCCATGAATGCGGAGCCGGAGGATGAGGACGAGACGGACACAGGCTCGGAATCCGGTAATGGCGGTTCGCAGAGTCAGGGCGGCTCACAGAATGGCGGTGACGGCGGTGATGGTGGCGACGGTCTCACAAACGATTAATATTTAAGACCACTTAAATTATGAAAATGAATCGTGTTAAAATCGGGAAGGTCCTGAAGTTCATGGGGTCGTTGATCACCCTGGTCATCACCACGTTCTTCGTACAGGCCTGCATGGATTAATCGTTATGAGAACCATTACAATGATCATCATCCACTGTTCAGCAGTGAAGCCCGACCAGACGAGTTCGGCCGCTCAGATAGATACGTGGCATCGCCGTGACAACCACTGGAAGTTTGGTATCGGCTACCACTACGTAATCCGACGGGACGGAGAGATAGAGTCAGGCCGTCCAGAATGGATGGTCGGCGCCCACTGCCTGAACCACAACGCCCACTCGTTAGGCGTCTGCTACGAGGGTGGGCTGGACATCCGCGGTCAACCCGACGACACCCGCACGCCAGCGCAGAAGAAGGCTCTCAGATGGCTGTTGCGACAGTTACACCGGACTTACCCCCGCGCTGTGATTGTAGGGCACCATGACCTCGACCCCCAGAAGGATTGCCCCTGCATCGAGAATGTCGCCCATGAGTATGCCGACCTACAGCCGAAATAAAAAGCAATCCCCACTCACTTTGAGCGGGGATTGCTTATTTTGTACCGACGATCTTGGTCTTAGGCTGCTCTTTGTTGCGGCGGTTGACGACGGTGACGACGGCCTGGGCCAGATTGATGAAAGCGAGGCCGGTGGCGGTGTCGCTCGATAGGGCAGCAGGAGTGCCGGCATCACCATTGTCGCAGATGCTCTGAACGAGAGGTATCTGAGCCAACAGGGGCACATTCATCTCTTCTGCCAGTTGTTTGCAGCCTTCCTTACCAAAGATGTAGTATTTGTTCTCAGGCAGTTCGGCAGGGGTGAACCATGCCATGTTTTCGATGAGTCCGAGGATGGGCACGTTCACCTTGTCGTTGCGATACATGTCGATACCTTTGCGGGCATCGGCAAGGGCCACCTGCTGGGGGGTTGAGACGATGATAGCGCCCGTGATGGGCAGCGTCTGCAGGAGCGTCAGATGGATGTCGGAGGTGCCGGGAGGTGTGTCGAGGATGAAATAGTCGAGCTCGCCCCAATCTGCATCGGCGATGAGCTGTTTCAGGGCACTCGTGGCCATGCCGCCGCGCCAGAGGGTAGCGGTGGTGGGGGAGACGAAGAAACCGATGGAGAGAAGTTTGACGCCGTATTTCTCGATGGGACAGATGAGATCGCGTCCGTCTTTCTTCACGGCATAGGGACGCTCGTCCTCCACATCAAACATCTTGGGCATGGAGGGCCCGAAAATATCGGTATCCAGCAGCCCCACACGATAGCCCAGACGGGCGAGGGCGATGGCGAGGTTGGCAGAGACGGTGGATTTGCCCACGCCGCCCTTGCCGCTGCTCACGGCGATGATGTTCTTCACGCAAGGCAGCATCTGGCCAACCTCAGGACGGGGAGCTGACTTAAACTCGGTGATGATCTCGACGTCGACCTCTCCAGACTCCTGACTCCTGTCTCCTGACTCCTTCTTACAATAATACTTGATGGCGGCCTCGGCGGCCTTGACAGTGGATTTCAGGAAGGGATCAGTGTCGCGAGGAAACTCTAGTACGACCTTGACGTGCCAGGGGTCGCCCTCTTCTTGAGGAGCGGCAATGGCTGGCGTATCAGCCACCATACCGCTTTCCACGAGGTTTTTCTTCGTGCCGGCATACACGACGGTTGCCAGCGCGTCAATAATCAGTTGGGGATATAATGCCATTTTATTCTTTTTCTTTGAGTACGTAGACCTTCACCCACTCCTTGTTGGCCATGTAGAGCGGTTTGGTGCTCTTGGGAAGCCAGAAAGAGCAGCTGATGACATCCTTGAACGTGCTCTTGGAGATAGCTGGAGGGGTGGGGCAGTTGAGGATGACATCGCGAAGCGACGGACACTTGGCGAAGGCCTCGCCGCCAATCTTCTTCAGGGCCACGGGCAGTTCAACCTTCGATAGCATCGTGCATTCATAGAAGGCATCGCTGCCAATGCTGGTCACAGCAATGGGGATCTTGATGCTCTCCAGCGAAGCGCACTTCTCGAAAGCGTCATCGCCGATGCTCACCAGGGATACAGGCAGATCGATGCTTCTCAGAACGCTGCACTCCTGGAATGCCTTGGTGCCGATCTTCTTGACGGAGGCAGGGATGATGACCCGGCGCAGGGCGTTGCAACGGTAGAAGGTCTTGCTGTCAATCTCCTGAATGAATCCGTTGATGGCTACACTGTCGAGCGTGGTGCAGCCTTCAAAGGCGCTGCTGCCGATATTCTTCACCATGTTAGGAATGATGGCCTCATGCAGGCTGGTACAGTCTTCGAAGGCACCTGAGCCGATCTTCGTCAGTGCCGAGGGGAATTCAAACTCGCTGAGGCTCTGGCACTTCTCGAAGGCGCTGTTGCCTATCTCCTTGATGGAGGCGGGCAGACTGACGGAGACGAGGCTGGTACAGCCGTAGAAGGTGTTGGGATTGATCTCATTGAGTGTCCCCTGGATGTTGATGGTGGTGATGGCGGTGCAGTTCTTGAAGACGCCGCTGCCGAGCTTCGAGAGCTTGTCGAGGGTGACAGCGACGAGACTCTTGCACTCCTCGAATGCATTGCTGCCTATCTTGCTGACATTGCCCATTTCGATGGAGGAGAGACTGGTGCAGTTTTCAAAAGCGGAGTTCCCGATCTCATCGGCATCTTCGGGTAGGTCGATTGTGGGGAGACTCTTGCAGTCGCGGAAGGCATCGTTGCCGATGGATTTCAGGTCTTTGGGCAGACTGACGCTGGTGAGCGCCTCACAACCTTTGAAGGTAGAACTGCCGATTTTCTTGACCTTTCCTGCGATGTTGATACTGGTGAGAGCCTTGCAGCCGTTGAATGCCTGTGAGCCCAGGTCGCTGACATTGTCAGGAATCTCCACGCTGGTAAGAGCCGTGCAGTTCTCGAAGGCCTCGTCGCCTATGGTGGCGACATTCCTGGGGATGGATATGGCCGCCAGACTCTCACAGCCTTGGAAAGCCTGATTCTCGATGGTGATAACACTCGAGGGTATATCGATCTCCGGTAGGGCGGCACAACCGTCGAAACAGCTCTTGCTGATGTTGGTGATACCCTGTGGCAGGGTGACCTTCAGCAGTTGCTTGGCACCTGAGAAAAGACCATTGGGCAGTTTGTTGGTAGCCTTGGCCTCCTTGCCTTCTGTGAAGACGGCTTCTGAGATGTCGACGGCGGTGACTACGCACTCGCCTTTCTTCTCGTTAGCCTTGCTGCGGTTGACTATCTGTTGTAGGAACTTGACATCGGCGCTATTGAGCGGACCGCTGACCTTCAGTTCAGAGATTGTAAACTTCTCGTCAGTTGTAATCTGTTTCGAGAGCTGACCGACGGCATCAACCGTCACATTCTTTGTCGTTTGTGAAAAGGCACAAAAAGGTAAAAGGGTAAAAAGGTAAAAAGGTAAAACACCTTTTGCCAATCCCATTACCTTTGCCATAAAACCATTGTCTGTCTTCATTTTTTTACCCTTTACTTTTTTAATTTTTTACTTTTTTACCTTTACTTCGCTTTATCGAGGCTGCTGCGCTTTGAACGGTGGTAGGAGCGGTAGTCGTCGAGTTCGATTTCGACATCGGGCTCTGTCAGTTCGCCGTTGCGAGGTAATTGCCATTTCATATACTTGATATTCAGACCGCGGGCAATCCACATGGATTCGTAGTAGGTCTGAATAGAGGAGGCCTCAGAGTACTCGGAGTTCTCAGAGGATTCTGAATAGAGGTCTCTGGTGCTCAGGAGCACGGGCAGGTGGTTATGCTCCACCATATAGGTGGTGTAGGTGAAAAGGAAGTTGGAGTCGGTCTTCAGGTGGATGATGCCGCCGTCGATGAGAAACTTGCGGTAACGCTCCATGAAATAAGTCGATGTGAGACGCTTGCGGGGATTCTTCATCTGCGGGTCGGAGAAGGTGAGCCAGATCTCCTGCACCTCGTCCTCGGCGAAGAATCGCTCGATGATCTCGATGTTGGTGCGGAGGAAAGCCACATTCTTCAGTCCTTCGTTGATGGCCTGGGTGGCACCTGTCCACATGCGGGCTCCTTTGATGTCGACGCCGATGAAGTTCATGTCAGGGTGTAGCTTGGCGAGCTCCACGGTGTATTCTCCCTTGCCGCAGCCGAGCTCCAGCACAATGGGATTCTGGTTGTGGAAATACTGCTCGTGCCAATGACCCTGCATGTCAAAGGGCACGTGTTCCACTACCGAATAGGGGTACTGGAACACGTTCTCATAGGTCTCCATGTCGGCGAACTTCGCCAGCTTGCCTTTTCCCATGCGTTATTTATTCGTTGACGTATTTGGGTGACTCGCCGTGCTCGGTCGTTTGCGGTTCACTGTCCTTCAGACACATGAAGAAAACGATGAGGGCAAAGATGAAGAACAGCAAGCCGATAATGAATGAAATGCCTAATTCACCCGCACCATTGGCCACAATCTTCTGGATGGTTTTCTCGTTCATGGAACCGCTCGTCGCTTCTTCCATCAATTTGTTCATGGCAGGCGATGTGGCTACGAAGATATTGTTTGCGATGCCTAAGGCATAACTGATGTAGACCCACCAGGCACTCTTGTCAGCGTCGTGCAGACGGCGCACGGTGGCGGCCAGTCCGAAGAACATAACGATGGTGGCGATAATGCTGCTGATCAAGAAATCGCTGATGAATAAGCTGAACACCCAGTTGGCAACGAGTACAATCAGCATCCACCACCAGAACTCTGAGCGGCGGCTGCGACCCTTGAAATCTAAAATACGGCTGGAGGCCAGTTTGACAGCCTCTACAAAGCCAAGTTGTGGTAACGCTCTCATATTATTTACTATTAACGGTTGACTACTCAATCGCGACTGTTGTCCAACCGTGCTTATCTTCAATCTCGCCATACTGGATGCCGCGAAGGGTATCGAAAAGCTTCTTCGACATCGGGCCCGGCTTATCACCGAAGGAGTAGCGCTTGCCAGTGTCGAGGTCGTCGATATAGGAAATCGGACTGATGACGGCTGCTGTGCCACAAGCACCAGCCTCTTCGAAGGTCTCGAGCTCCTCTTCAGGAATCGGACGGCGCTCTACTTTCATACCTAAGTCCTCAGCCACCTGCATCAGCGACTTGTTGGTGATAGAGGGTAGGATAGAGGATGACTTAGGTGTAACGTAGGTGTTATCCTTGATGCCGAAGAAGTTGGCTGCACCGCACTCGTCCATGTATTTCTTCTCCTTGGCGTCGAGATAGAACTCGCAGGCGTAACCCTTCTCATGGGCCAGGTTGTTGGCGAAGAGAGAGGCAGCGTAGTTACCGCCTACCTTATACTTACCAGTTCCAAGGGGAGCCGAGCGGTCGTAGTCGCGGATGATGACGTAAGGATTGGCAGCGAAACCTCCCTTGAAGTACGGGCCCACGGGGGTGACGAAGATCAGGAAGCAGTATTCCTTAGAAGGATGTACACCCACTTGGGCGCTGGTACCGATGAGCAGCGGACGGATATAGAGCGTGGCACCACTCTCGTAAGTAGGAATCCACTCCTGGTTCAGGCGGACCACCTTCTTCACCATCTCCGTGAACAATTCGGTGCTGACCTCAGGCATCATAATGCCGCGGCAGGTGCTCTGCAGACGGGCTGCATTCTCGTCGACACGGAAGATGCGCACTTTGCCGTCGGGACAACGATAGGCTTTCAGACCCTCGAATGCCTCCTGACCATAGTGCAGACAGGTAGCGGCCATGTGCAGGTTCAGATACTCATCGGAGCAAACTTCGATTTCGCCCCATTTACCATCACGATAGTAACAACGTACGTTGTAGTCGGTCTTCATGTAGCCGAATGACAGACTACCCCAATCTAAATTCTTCATTTGCTTATGTCTTTTTAATATCGTTTTGCGTTTATTTGTTTGCAAAAGTAATCAAATTCTTGCTTTTAAACAACAAAATCCCCTGAAAAATCGCTTTTTGCTTACCTTTTCTTGTCCGTTTTCGCAGAAATGGCTACCTTTGCAGCGTTTTTTAAACAATATTAATAAGCGAAAAAGATGAAATAGTTACTTTTGTTGGCTTTTCTGGCAGTCGGTATGACGGCTTATGCTCCTTCTATTTCTAACAGGGATTACTCGCGTTCGGCCTGAATCTTCTGGATTTCCTGTTCTGTCTTGGTCAGTTTGTCCTTGCAGAACTTGATGAGTCGCTGTGCTTCCTTGAGTTGCACAGCGATTTCGTCGATACTGTACTCGTCGCTTTCCATCTTGCGGACGATGTCCTGTAGCTGCGCGAAGGCGGCTTCGTATTTCTGTTCCTGATTCATTTTACTATTGATTTGATGGTTCCTTTTTCTAAACGGGTCTCGATCTCATCGCCTTTATGCAGCGTCTGGGGATCACGGACAATCTTGCCGTCTTTCATCGTCATACTATAGCCACGGCTGAGCAACTGGGCGGGGTCGAGGCTCCTGGCCTTCTCCTCGATGAGTTGCAAACGGTGCTTCTCAGCCATCAGACGGCGGTCGAGCAGGATGGGGAGACGATCGGAGAGAGTGGAGAGTTGAGAGTGGAGAGTGGTGAGTTTGCTACCGCTGCTGAGGATGAGGCGGCTGTGGAGATTGTCGAGGCGGGCCTCTTGGCGCACTTTAACGTTGGCGAAGAGCCTGGGCAGCACCTCCGCCACGGTGGCAAACTGTGACTTATAATAGGTGAGTTTCTGCTGTGCCAGCCGGAGGATCTGTTCCTGCGAGTCGTTGAGGATATCCATCACGGTCTTCAGGTGATCAATGAGGAAGGCTGCGGCGGCAGTAGGCGTCTTGACCCGGGTGTGGCTCACCAGATCGAGTATGCTCTCGTCGCGGTCGTGGCCGATGCCGGTGATGACAGGCAGGGGGAAGTTGGCGACATTCTCTGCCAGGGCGAGGGTGTCGAAACCGCTCATGTCACTTGTGGCACCTCCGCCGCGGATGATGACGACGCAGTCGAACTCTAAACTATAAATCCGCTCCAGTGCGGCGATGATGCTCTGCTCCACGTCGTCGCCCTGCATGATGGCAGGGAAGAGCCTGACCTCGAACTTAAATCCGTAGGGATTATCGGCCAGCTGGTTGCAGAAGTCGCCATAGCCGGCGGCGGTCTCGCTCGAGATGACGGCGATGCGCTGGCAGAACAATGGCAGACGCAGTTCTTTCTGCAGATCGAACACGCCTTCTTTTTTCAGCTGGCGGATGATTTCCTGGCGCTTGCGGGCCATGTCGCCGAGGGTATAGGTGGGGTCGATGTCGGTGACGATCCATGAGAAACCGTAGGCCTCGTGAAACTGGGCATGGACTTTCAGCAGCACTTTCATGCCGGCATGGAGCTGCTGGCCGGTGGTGCGCTCGAAATAGGGCCGGATGAGCATCCATTTCGTGGCCCAGCACTTGGCTGAGGCCTTGGCGATGGGGACGGAGCGGGCGGGGGACTGCTGTGGCATAGTAGTATACCCAACAGCGGTGCCTTCGTCGTACTGCACGAGCTCCATGTAGCAATGGCCTTTCGACTCGCGGCATTCCGACAGCTCCGCCTCTACCCAATAGTCATCGGGCATCTCGCATTCAATCACCTCGCGTACCAGCTGATTAAGCTCGAGGAGGCTTAAAAACTTTTCACTTCTCACTTTTCACTTTTCATTTTGCCGATCATGTACGCCCGCCAGAAGTTGGGGATGCCGTAGCCGTAGATATTGTCGGGTTCCTGATTTTGGCTGGCGGTCTGGCGCACGAGGTTGATGATTTCTCGGGCGGTCTTGTCGGGCAGGGCCTGCCAGAGGCACGCCACGAGCCCCGCGACGATAGGCGTGGAGAACGATGTGCCCATATCCCTGATCACGGTGCCGCGGCCGGATATCAGCGAGGCCGGACTGCCCAGGGCCGTCACATCGGGCTTCACCCGTCCGTCCTGCGTGGGGCCCACGCCACAGAAGGGAGCATTCTTCCTGTCATTGTTCACTGCCCCTACGGTCAGGATATCCTGTGCATCGGCAGGGAAGGTGATTTTCTTCCAGGGCCCCATGCCGAGGTTGCCGGCAGAGTTGACCAGGATGATGCCTTTCTGTGCCAGCATCGATGCCGAGCGCGAGATGAGGGCCGTCCGTCCATCGAGGTCGCGCAGGCGGTAGTCGCCCAGATGGCCGTCGTATTCGTTATAGCCGAGGCTCGAGCTGATGATGTCCACACCGGCGGAGTCGGCGAATTCTGCCGCCATGGTCCAGTAGTCTTCCTCCACGGGCTGCTCTGTCTGCTGATCCTCGCAGCGCAGCAGCCAGTAGCGGGCTTCAGGCGCTGTTCCTACAAGTATCTGCGGTTCGTTGGCAGCCATGGCCGAGAGCACTTTCGTGCCGTGGTCGGTCTCGCGGTAGAGGCGGGTGGAGGACTGCTGTGACACAGCAGCGTACTCAACGGTGCCAGCCGGAATCCCAGATTTTCCGGGCTCCTCGGGGCAGACGAAGTCGCGGGTGCCAAGGATGCTGGCCCGAAGGATGGCCGGTATCTGGTCGCAGTTCTGGAATCCTCCGTCGAGCACGGCGATGGTCATGCCGTGGCCTCGGTGGCCGATATTGTGCAGCCGATGGCCCTGGAGCATCTCTATCTGTTCGCGGCCGTGCCCGTAGTGCTCGCCGCGGATGCTGTCCCAGGGGTTCCATCCCTCGTGCACTTTCACCTTCGCCGGTCCGCGCTCGATAGAGTCGGGCGACACCCATACCTGCCGTGCCTCCCTGACGAACCCGAGCCCTGTCAGCCCGCGCAGCAGCGTCGTGTCATTTGACCGCACGAGCACCGTGTTCTGCCAGCGGCTCGTGCCGATGAAGTGGGCCTTGGCCCTGTTCTCATGAGTGGCGAAGCGCTCCATCTCGCGGAGATATTTTGCGCTGACGGGCAGGTCGGTGGAGTCGAGCGCGAGTCCCTGCCGGCGTCGGCGCTCGATCGATTTGTGCGAGAGCCAGCGCCCGGGGTGGTCGAGCGAAAAGGCTGAGCCCTGCTTGTCGCAGAGTGTATAGCGCCAGATGTACTGTCTGCCGCCGGGATATCTCACCTTGCCCGCAGCCTCCGCCACAATGCCGCTCAGGAGCGTCACCATGAGCATGAGAATCACTCGTGTGATGGTATGATGTTTCATTTCGCCTGCAAAGTTACGAATAAGCGGGCTAAACACCAAATTTATTGCCTTAATAATACGGTTTATTTGATTCTGCACCGCCCGGCCACGATATCTGAACTTCGTTCGAAGATACTCCCGCTTGGAAAAACTCAAATAAAATTTGGTTTTTCGCTCGTTTATTCGTACCTTTGCACACGTTTATATAATAAAAAGGTATAGATGGACAACAAGCAAGCCGCTCTCGCATTGGGTCAGAAGCCCGTGGGACAACTGCTCTGGCAGTATGCCCTGCCGGCCATCGTGGCCATGACGGCGTCGAGCCTGTATAATATAATCGACCGAGCGATGATTGGCCAGATTGTCGGTCCAGAGGCTATTGCGGGTCTGGGCATCACGTTTCCCTTCATGAACCTGAGCGCGGCTTTTGGTGCTGCCGTGGGTGTGGGCTCATCGACGTGCATCTCGGTGAAACTCGGGCAGCGGGATTATGATACGGCGCAGCATCTGCTGGGCAACACGGTGACGCTGAACCTGATAATAGGATTCGCATTTATGGTCATCTGTTTGTTGTTCCTCGACCCGATTCTGCTGTTCTTCGGTGCTTCAGAGATGACGCTTCCCTATGCCCGTGAGTTTATGGTGGTCATCCTGCTGGGTAATATGGTGACGCACATGTATTTTGGTATGAACGCTGTACTGCGTGCTGCAGGAAAACCAAAACATGCGATGTATGCGACGTTGTTTACGGTGGCCTGTAATATCGTGCTTGTCATCGCCTTTGTCTGGTGGTTCCGCTGGGGCATCCGAGGTGCGGCTTTGGCTACTATCACCTCGCAGTCGCTGGCGTTGTGCTGGCAGATGTGGATATTCTCAGACAAGAAGGAACTGTTGCATCTGAAGCGCGGAATCTACCGGCTGAAGTCGCAGCTGGTCAAGAATATCATCGCTATCGGCATCTCGCCCTTCCTGATGCAGACGACATCGTGCGTCATTGTCATTTTCATGAACAATCAGTTTGTGCGCTATGGTGGTGATATGGCTGTGGGCGCCTATTCGATAGCCAATTCGGTGGTGATGGTGTTCTTTATGTTTGTGATGGGTATGAACCAGGGTATGCAACCTATCGTGGGCTATAATTACGGCGCTGAGAAATACGACCGCATGTTCCGATGCCTGTGGCTTACCATTGTTTGTGCCACCATGATCCTATTGGTGGGATGGGGATTGTCGATGGCATTCCCTCGGCAGATTGCGCGCATCTTTACTACCGATCCGACACTGCTTGATCTGTCTGCAAAGGGCATTAAGATAGATATGCTGGTGTTCTTCGTCGTCGGCTCGCAGGCGGTGATTACGAATTTCTTCCAGTGCATCGGCAAGGTGAAGGTATCCATCTTCCTTTCGCTGTCGCGCCAGCTCTTCCTGCTGTTGCCAATGGCGTATGTCTTTCCACTGTTTTTGGATCTCGACGGTGTGTGGTATTCGATGCCGGCCTCTGACTTCGGTTCGTTCGCAATGACGATACCGATGCTGATGTGGTACATGAAGAAGTTAAAAGTGAATAGTGAATAGTGATATGAAACATATTATTATTAACGTAGGAAGGCAACTGGGGAGTGGTGGACACGACATCGGAAGGATGCTCGCGCTCGACTTCCAGGCGAATTACTATGACCGCGAACTGCTCAATCTGGCGGCCAAGGAGAGTGGATTCTCAGAGAAATTCTTCGAGCAGAACGATGAGAAGAAAGGTTTCCTAAAGGGTCTTTTCAATATGCAGACCTCGCACGTCAGCGGTGGGAGCATGTATAAGACCAACTTCTCGCAGGAGAGCCTGTTCCAGTTTCAGAGCGATGCCATCCAGAAGGCTGCCAAAGAGGGCTCTTGTGTCTTTGTAGGCCGCTGTGCCGACTATATTCTGCGCGATTTCCCGAATACGGTGAATATCTTTATCACCGCCTCAATGAAATACCGCATTGATCAAATCATGAACAAGCAGCACATGGATTATGAAGAGGCGCGGAAGTTCATCGAATCAAAGGAATCGAAGCGCGCAGCCTACTATAATTACTATACCGGCAAGAAATGGGGCGCGGCCGAGAGCTATGACCTCTGTATTGACTCCAGTATCCTCGGGCTGGTGGAGACAGAGAAAATCATTGCCGAATTTATCCGAAAACGTTTTGGTGAATGAAACGAATAGGTATATTAAGTGATACGCATAGCTATTGGGATGAGAAGTATCTGCATTACTTCGAACCCTGTGATGAAATCTGGCATGCCGGTGATATCGGTAGTGTGGAGGTAGCAGAGAAACTGGCAGCTTTCAGACCTTTCCGTGCAGTCTGCGGCAATTGCGATGGGGGAGACTTGCGATTGATGTATCGCGAGTTGAATAGATTCAAGATCGAGGATGTGGATGTGCTCATTAAACATATCGGTGGCTATCCTGGTAACTATGATTTCAGCGTTCGTTCTACGCTCTTCGCCAATCCGCCACAGCTCTTCGTTGCAGGACACTCGCACATCCTGAAAGTAAAGTATGACAAGACGCTTGGTCTGTTGCATATCAATCCGGGAGCTGCCGGACTGCAGGGTTGGCACAAGGACCGCACCCTCGTCCGTCTCACTATCGATGGCAAGGAATTCAAGGACTTGGAAGTAATAACATTAGGAAATAACAGATGATGGATCAGATTTGGACGTTTTTTCAAACACTGGGCAAGGGAATTGTACAAGGTTTCAGACAGTACATAGATAACGACCTGCATAATTATGTGCCTCTGTTTGTCATTGCGGCTGTGATACTGTTATTCGTTTATATGAAAAAAGGATTTGAGAAATTTAAACATAAGTAAGATATGAAAAGAACAATTGTAATTACTGGTGGCGCAGGCTTTATTGGAAGTCATGTAGTGCGCCTGTTTGTGAACAAGTATCCCGAGTATCACATCATTAATCTCGACAAGTTGACCTATGCAGGTAATCTCGCAAACCTCAAAGACATCGAGAACAAACCCAACTATGAGTTTGTGAAGATGGACATCTGCGATTTCGACGCTTTCTACAAGCTGATGCAGGACAAGAAGGTAGATGGTATTATCCACCTGGCTGCTGAATCGCATGTGGACCGTTCAATCAAGGATCCTTTCACGTTTGCCAAGACCAATGTGATGGGTACGCTGAGTCTGCTGCAGGCTGCAAAGCTCTACTGGGAAAGTCTGCCTGAGAAATATGAGGGCAAACGATTCTATCACATCTCTACGGATGAGGTGTATGGTGCACTCGAACTGACACACCCAGAGGGTATCGAACCACCGTTCACCACAACTGCTTCTTCATCAGAGCATCATCTGGCCTACGGAGATCAGTTCTTCTTGGAGACAACGAAGTATAACCCTCATTCACCCTATTCAGCTGCCAAGGCTTCATCAGACCATTTCGTCCGTGCTTATCACGACACATACGGAATGCCGGTTGTCGTGACCAATTGTTCGAACAACTACGGCCCCTATCAGTTCCCTGAGAAACTGATTCCATTGTTCATCAATAACATCCGTTATCGCAAGCCGTTGCCAGTCTATGGTAAGGGTGAGAATGTGCGTGACTGGTTGTATGTAGAGGATCATGCACGTGCCATTGACGTTATTTTCCATGAGGGAAAGATTGCTGATACTTATAATATCGGCGGTTTCAATGAGTGGAAGAATATTGATATTATCAAGGTGGTTATCAGGACCGTTGACCGTCTGTTGGGTCGCAAGGAAGGCGAGGATATGGATCTGATAACTTTCGTCACTGACCGTGCTGGTCATGATCTCCGCTATGCTATCGACTCTTCTAAACTCCAGAAGGAACTCGGCTGGGAACCCAGTCTGCAGTTTGAGGAAGGTATTGAAAAGACCGTCCGCTGGTATCTCGAAAATCAGGAGTGGCTCGACAACGTCACTTCTGGCGACTATCAGAAATATTACGACAATATGTACGCTAACCGATGAGCTTGAAGGTTCAAATCATTGACTTGCCCAAGATTACCGATCCCCGTGGCAATCTAACCTTTGCAGAGGCTAAGGACATGGTGCCGTTCGACATCAAACGGGTCTATTGGGTCTATGATGTGCCAGGGGGTGAGAGCCGTGGCGGCCATGCCCATAAGCGGCTCAAACAGTTTGTCATTGCCCTGAGTGGTTCGTTCCATGTGACGTTGGACAATGGCAGGGAGCGGAAGACGGTGCTGCTGAACCATCCGTGGCAGGGACTGCTCATCGACGTTAATACTTGGCGTACGCTTGATGATTTTTCAAGTGGAGCTGTCTGTCTTGTGCTGGCTTCCGAACATTATGATGCGGAAGACTACATAGAGGACTATGATGAATTCCTGAAATACGTGGGATGTTCGAAATAAGACAATACTCACACGAATACGCCGACGAGTGGAATCAGTTCGTTGCACAGTCGAAGAATGGAACCTTTCTCCTCGACCGACGTTACATGGACTATCATAGTGACCGTTTCTCTGACCATTCGCTGTTGATTTACCGTCGGGGAAAGCTATATGCTTTGTTGCCTGGTAATGTTGCAGGCGACACTTTTTACTCTCATCAGGGACTGACTTATGGCGGACTCATTATGAATGACAAGTGTACTGCATCTGATGTGGTGAGCGTCTTCCGTCTGCTGAATGATGAACTGAGAGGGGAGGGACTTAAAAGAGTGGTTTATAAACCTACTCCCTGGATTTACCACAAACAACCTTCAGAGGAAGATTTGTATGCAATCGTAGAGGCATGTGGTGCCACGCTGACTCGAAGCATATCGTCTGCTGTCAGTCGCGAACATCGTAACAGGTGGTATCGTATCCGTCAGTGTGGCGCCAATAGTGCTCGGAGGTTAGGCATTATTGTGAAGGAGAGTGCGGATTTTCATCCTTTCTGGCAGATTCTTACTAATAATCTCAACGAACGTTATGGAATAAATCCTGTTCATTCTATCGAGGAAATAGAGATGTTACATCGGCGACTGCCAGAGAACATTCGTCTTTTTGTTGCATACGAGGGAACGGAAGTCGTAGGTGGTACGGTGCTTTATGTTACTAATCGTGTGGTACACTCCCAATATATTGCAGCAAGTCCGCGTGGAAAGCAGCTTCATGCACTTGACTTGTTGTTTTCTGTTGTTATTGACAAAGCGTTGGAAGATCATGCTTTCTTTGATTTTGGTATATCCACAGAAAGGCATGGTACGTACCTGAACGAGCAACTGATATATCAAAAGGAAGGTTTTGGCGGACGAGGCATCTGCTATGACTGGTACGAATGGACGATTTAAGTGTAAAGTGATATGATTTCTGTTGGCATGATACAGTATCTTCCCCTTAAACGAATCAACGAACCCTATACGCACGCTGCTGACGAGGTGTTGCGGTCAGGTTGGTACCTGAAGGGAGAAGTAACACAACGTTTCGAACAGCACTATGCAGAATATATAGGAACGAAACATTGCATTGGATGTGCCAACGGACTCGATGCTCTGACACTGATACTGCGCGCCTACAAGGAGATGGGTATTATGAGAGAAGGTGATGAAGTCATTGTTCCTGCTAATACTTACATTGCTTCTATCCTTGCTATTACTGAAAACCGCCTTACCCCCATCCTTGTTGAACCCGATATCAATACGCTCCAGATTGATGATACTCTTATCGAGCAGGCTATCACTCCTCGTACTCGTGCCATCATGATAGTCCACCTCTATGGACGCTGCGCCTATACCGATAGAATAGGGGAAATCTGCCGTCGTCATGGGCTGAAACTGATTGAGGATAATGCGCAGGCTCATGGATGTACGTTCGCAACACAATTACGTACCGGTGCTCTGGGCGAAGCAGCGGGTCATAGTTTCTATCCTGGAAAGAACCTTGGAGCCTTTGGCGATGCCGGTGCCGTAACTACAGACGACGAGGAATTGGCAGCAATAATTCGCGCTCTCGGCAACTACGGTAGCAACGAGAAGTATGTACATGACTACCAAGGGCGTAACTCCCGCATGGATGAACTGCAGGCTGCCATCCTCGATGCCAAGCTGAAAGACCTGGATGTTGCCAATCAGCGCCGCAAGGAGATTGCTGCTATATATATAAATAAGGTGAAGCACCCCGATATCTTAATCCCGGACGGAGGAGAACGAGACTGTGTGTGGCATGTTTTCCCCATTCTATGCAATCGTCGTGATGAACTGAAGCAGTATTTGGGAACTCATGGTGTTGAGACCCAAATCCATTATCCCATACCCCCACACCGTCAGCAATGTTATGCCTCATGGTCTGAAATGTCGTTGCCCATGACCGAGCGCATCCATCGCGAGGAACTGAGCATTCCCTGTCATCAGACCATGACAAACGAAGAGGCCAGCATGGTGGCTGACCTCCTCAACTCTTTTGTTTAGTATAATGCTATGCCATAGCATTGAAACTATTCGTCCAAAAGCAATACCGTCGCGCTACGGGCTGCCTGCGCTCCCATGACCAGTACCTGTGCAATATCAGCGGTTTTAGACGGGCCGCTGATGAACGAGCCGTAGCCGTACTCATCGAACATGTTGAGACCACTCTTCGGGTCGCGCTCGCTCAGTCGGTGGTAAGCCTCGTGCATGTTATTGACAATCTGACTTTTCGGTAACAAAATGACGAGATGCTCGGATATGAACATGACAGCTTTCTCCTTCATCTGTTGAGGAATCCAGACGCAGGCATTCTCTGCGACACCGAACATGCCTCGGATGACGCCTACGTCGGTACCGTTGAGATCGCGGGCACGCCCTACCTCGTCAGGATTCCGCGTGGCGATAGTAATCTCCGGCAGGTTCGAGGCAATCTCCTTGGCGTCAGGGTACAACTCACGGATGAGTGCGTTGATGTCGCGGTCTTTTTCTACTTCGATAGCATTGCCACCTACACTATTCGTCATGTTCATGAACTGCAGTAGCGGATCTGGATACGTCACGGCTTTGATGTCGCTGAGGTCAGGCATGTCGTACCGTTCGCGCACGTTCGCCCGATACTTCTTCAATATGTCTTCTTTACTGCTCATAACTTTTACCTTTTTACTTTTTTACCTTTCCAAATCTTTAATCTGTTGGTGGAATGGTTTCTTGGGGAACTCCATCATCTTGTGACCTTCAGCCCAGGGGTTGAGACCGCAGTTCATAAGGGGCGATGGGATGATGTTGGCCCAGTGCGCTAGACCCGTGCCGAAGTTGTAAAGCCCGGGCGAACCGTAGAGCATCGACATGCCGCGACACATCAGCTTCTTTTGTGGGTTGGCGGTGCCAAAGTCATCGAGCTGTTGGCGCCATAAATAGATTTGGTCGCCGAGGTTCACCTTGACTGGACATACCGTCTGGCAAGACAGGCACAGTGTGCAGGCGCTGACGTTGCCACTGTGTTCTTGCGGTGAGCGCAACATGCCGAGGTTGATGCCGATGGGACCGGGAATGAAGTACGAATAGGAATACCCACCCGAGCGACGATAGACTGGACACGTGTTCATGCATGATCCGCAGCGAATGCACTTCAACGACTCCCAATGTTCGGGATTGGCAATCCACTCTGAGCGGCCGTTGTCAACGAGGATGATATGCATGTGGTGAGCGGTTGGTCGCGCTTTGCGGAAGTGCGAGGTGTACGTCGTGGTTGGCTGACCTGTACCAGCGCGGCATAACATGCGCTGGAAGACAGCGAGGCATTCATAGTTGGGGATAATCTTCTCCAGTCCGATAGCGGCGATGTGAAGTTTCGGGCATGAAGTGCTCATGTCGGCATTACCCTCGTTGGTGCAGACGACAATATCGCCTGTCTCGGCGATGCCGAAGTTGCCACCCGTCATACCGGCGTCGGCAGTCAAAAACTCGTTACGCAACGAGAGGCGGGCACGATAAGTAAGATATGTCGGGTCATGGTTGCCCTTCTCATTCGAGATGCCTTTTTCCTCAAACAGCTCACCCACGTCGTCATGGTTCAAGTGGATGGCAGGCATCACGATATGTGAGGGTTTCTGACCCTTTAGCTGAATGATGCGCTCGCCGAGGTCGGTCTCTACAACTTCGATGCCTTTTGACTCCAAGTAGGGATTCATCTCGCACTCTTCGGTGAGCATCGACTTCGACTTTACCATCTTCTTCACGTTGTGGTTCTTGAGGATGCCGTAGACAATCTCGTTAAACTCCAGCGCATCCTTGGCCCAGTGCACCTCTACACCGTTCTTCTCGGCATTGGTGGCGAACTGGTCTAAATACTCATCCAGATGGGTGATGGTGTGACGTTTGATGGCACTGGCTTTCTCGCGTAGTTGCTCCCATTCGTCCAGTCCATAGGCCATGTTGTCACGTTTCGAACGGACGGCCCAGAACGTGGCGTCGTGCCAGTGGGCATACGTTTGGTTCTTCAGAAACGCCTTGGCTGCTTTGCTATGTGATGTTGACATATTCTTCGTTATTACGTTATTCCGATATATCGTTATTACGACTACAGGCCTGCGGCCAGAATCTCAACGACGTGCTTAAACTTAATAGGCATTCCCTGCTTCTTGGCAACGCCGGCCATGTGCATCAAGCAAGAACAGTCGGGACCGGTGACGTATTCTGCGCCCGTCTGGATATGGCGCTCTACCTTGTCCTTGCCCATTTGTGCTGATACGGCGGTTTCCTCGATGGAGAACATGCCACCGAAACCGCAGCATTCGTCAGGACGTTCAGGCTCTACGACGTCGATGCCATCAACTAACTGCAGCAGATCCTTGATTTTGTTGAACTTGTCCACATGCTGCTCACTGGGACTACTTAGCCCCAATTCGCGGACACCGTGGCAAGAATTGTGAAGGCTTACCTTATGTGGGAACGTTCCCAACCGTCGGTCAACCTTGACGACGTCGTGCAGAAACTCTACCACGTCCATGCACTTCGCTGCGACGGTACACTCGTGACCGCCCCCAGAACCGCCTTGTTCGTGCTGGGCGGCTCCTAGAAGCCGTGGATAATTGATGCGTACGAAGGCCGTGCACGACACCGAGGGCGCTACGACATAGTCAAAACTTTTGAAAAGACCTTCGAACTTCTCAGCCAGAGGTACAGCCTGCTTCTCGAATCCTGCGTTTGCCATCGGTTGGCCGCAGCAGGTCTGCTTCTCAGGGTATGTCACGTCTATACCCAAATGCTTCAGCAACTTCCAAGTCGCCATGCCAACCTCCGGATAAACGGCATCCACATAACATGGTATGAATAATCCGATCTTCATATCAATTGTAATTGTAAATCTTCAAATTGTAAATTATATCACGTGCAGCCCGAGGAATACCATTAAGCCATTCATTAGTATCCAGAAGATGGCGAATGGCATCGTCTTACGCATGATGTCACCGTCCTGGCCTTCCATGTCGCAGGCTGCCGTAGCAATGGCAATCGACTGTGGAGACAGCAGTTTACCACCTTCACTACCAGCACAGTTGGCGGCGGCCAACCAATTGGTCTCATTACCGCTTACGCCGAAAAACGTGCTTTGGTTGACCAGCCCGAGGTCACTGGCGGCAGTAGCTTGTAGCTTGCCGAAGAGAATGTTGGCATTGGTTGCTGAGCCTGTGACGAAGGTGCCGATAGAACCAATAAGGGGTGCAAAGAACGGGAAAGCGGCACCGGTCAGTAGTACCAGTCCCTTGGCAATGTCATTAGTCATGCCGGTATTGTTCATCAGCATAGCCATAGCTACGAGGCAGCAGATGGTGACAACGGTTTTCTGCAGGTTCAGCGTGGTCTTGGCAAGGAGCTTCATTAAGTTGCCGAAACTCATGCCCTGTATCAGTCCGCCGATGACAGCACCGAGGAAAATCATCAGACCGGCGTTGGACAGCCAGCCGAACTTGAATGTATTGCCAATGACAGGCAAGTCGAATTTCGTCACCAAGGTGTTATTGAGCAGCTCGTTAATGGGAGGCACAATCTTGCTCGAAATGAGGATGAAGAAGATGATGAGTCCGTACACGCTCCATGCCTTGAGGGTTTTGGCGGTGCCGAACTTCTGCTTCTCTACATGCACAGTGTCCTTCTCGGCCTCGTGGCGCAGGAAGAGTTTGTTGTAGATGAGCATCGCGATGATGGCAGCAACACTTCCGAGGATGGCAGGTGTCTCCGGGCCGATGAAGTGGGCGCAGCAGAACTGCACAACAATGGAGAACGAACCCACAAACAAAGCAATGGTAATGTTCTTCACGATTTTCGTGCGGTCAGTCATCATCAGGATGAGCAAAGGCGTGATAAAGAACATCAACGAGAGCTGTAATATGATAAAGGTGGCTACCTCACAGAGTTCTTCCGGTGTGGCAACACCGCTCGCTGCAACTTGGTTTGCCAGCGTTGTGGCCGGGAGTCCTACCGCACCAAATCCAACGGCTACCGTGTTCGCCACAAGACAGATAACTGCCGAAAACATCGGTTTGAAACCCAGGCCGATGAGGATGGCTGCTGGTATGGCCACGGCTGTACCAAAGCCTGCCATGCCTTCGAGCACGCCACCGAGTCCCCATGTCAACAACAGCACCAACAGACCCTTGTCGGACGTCATTTGGATAAACTGCGTCTTGATAGTTTCAATCTCTTTCGTCTCGCACAGGATATTGTAGCTGAAAATGGCGCAGATGATAATCAGGATAATCGAGAAGCATGCCTTCAGAAAACCTTCGACAATCGACCACAGCGTGATGCCATAGATGGATACATCCGCGTATTTTTCTGGAACGATGCCCATGTTGGGCACGGCAAACAGCGCCAGAAGGATTGTCACCACGAGCGTGATAATAGCGCTCCTGTAACCAGACACTTTGAACCCCATCATCAGTACGATGAGCAGTAGAATGGGGATAACGGAAATTAAAGCTGTCATAGACTTTTAGTTATTGAGTAGTATTATTTATAAGTTTTGTTGGCAAATATACGAAAAAAAGTTGAATCAGATGCATTTTTCTTTATAAAAAACGCAAAATAACAAGAAAATTTTGTATCTTTGTCCCCAATAACATATGACTATGCCTATGACTAACAATTCTTTATCGCAGGTTTACGTAGATTTCTTGCGTGACCTCCAGCAGTTTGTTTCCAGCGACCGTGTCTATACCGACGAGCTCCGCACATTGGGTTGGGGAACTGATGCCAGTTTTTACCGACAAATACCGAAAGTCGTCATTCGCAGCGACGGTGAGGAGGAAATCTCTCAGATTGTCAGTCTGTGCAAGAAGTACAGATTGCCATTTACTTTCCGCGCAGCAGGTACGTCGCTTAGTGGCCAGAGCTGTACGGACAGTGTGCTCATTGTCGCTGGCAAGCATTGGGAGAAATATTCGCTTGCTGACAATCGCGAGACCATCACGCTCCAACCCGGCATTGTCGGGGCACGAGTCAACGAAATCCTTCGTCCATATGGTCGCGTGTTCCCGCCAGACCCGGCGTCGATAGGTGCGGCGATGGTGGGCGGTATTGTGATCAATAATGCGTCGGGCATGAACTGCGGTGTCCATGCCAACAGCGACCGTATGCTCGTCTCAGCCCGTATCATACTGACTGACGGTACCATTCTTGATACGGGCAATCCTGAAAGTCGTAAGCGTTTCTCTGAATCTCATCCTGAACTCATTGCCCGTATTGAAGCGCTCCGCGACCGTGTACGTGCCGACGAGGAGCTTCGCACGCGTATATTAAATAAGTATAGCATCAAGAATGTGACGGGTCTGAACCTGCGTCCCCTTGTGGCTTACGATGACCCATTTGACATTATTGCCCATAGCATGGTGGGTTCCGAGGGAACACTTGCGTTCCTCTCTGAGGTGACTATGCGCACGCTGAAGGACTATCCGTTCAAGGCCTCTGCGATGGTGTACTTCCAATCAATGAGGGAGAGCTGCGAAGCCGTTGTGGCGATGAAGAAACTGAAGGCCGGCAATGAGGACTTGGCCATGAGCGCCGAGCAGCTGATGGTGAAGAGTGCCGAGATGCTGGATTATAAGTCGTTGAGTTCTGTTGACGATCCCGTATTCTTGCAATACAAGAAGGATGTCGATGCTGGGCGCATCGAGGGCGTCCAGCCTGGAGACTACCACAATCTGACGGCCATCCTCACTGAGACCAAGGCTGTTACTCATGAGCAACTGCTCCAGAAGATTGAAAAGATTAAGGATTGTCTGAGTCAGTTCCGTTTGTATATCCCGGCAGACAGTTCCTCGGGCGATGGTTCACCCATCTCCAATGATGGCGTTTCTTTCACGGAAGATCCCGCCGTCTATGGCCGTTACTGGGCCATCCGTTCAGGCATCTTCCCAAGCGTCGGCGGCACACGCCCCGTCGGTACCTCGTGTCTCATCGAGGATGTTGCCTTCCCCATCGAGTCGTTGCCTGAGGCCACGGTCAAACTGCAGAAACTCATTGCCGACCACGGTTATGACGATGCTTGCATCTACGGTCATGCGTTCGAGGGAAACTACCACTTTATCCTCAATCAGAGTTTCGCCGACGAAAACGAGGTGGCTCGCTATGCCGAGATGATGCGCGCCGTTGCTCGTCTTGTCGTCGAGGGCTACGATGGCTCCCTCAAGGCCGAACATGGTACGGGCCGCAATATGGCACCCTTCGTGAAGTACGAATGGGGCGAGAAGGCCTACGACGTGATGAAGGAACTGAAGGCCATCTTCGACCCCGACGGTCTGCTGAATCAAGGTGTCATCTTCAACGACGACCCCGACTGCTACATCAAGTGTCTGAAACCGTTACCTGTACTCGATTATGACTTTGACGCCGTTCCCGACGGAGGCCATTATCTCATGGACCCATCGCTCTCTACTGCCAAGGAGACCGTCGAACAGGTGAAGCGGGCTAATAAGTGCATCGAGTGCGGTTTCTGCGAGGTCAACTGTATGTCCTGCGGACTCACACTATCCTCTCGCATGCGTATCGCCGTCCAACGAGAAATCCGCCACCTCACCGCGCAGCTTAGAGTGGGCGGTGATTCGGTCGCCGCTATCCAGGACCGCCTCGACACCCTTAAACAACAATACAAATACTACGGCGACCAAACCTGCGCCACCGATGGTCTTTGCTCTACGTCCTGCCCGATGAAGATTAATACTGGTGAACTCACGCATCTCATCCGCCAGCTGGACATGAACGAGAGTTCCATGGGCTATAGGGTAGGAGAGTTTGCCGCCAACCACATGGCGGGCATCAAGAAGGGTTTACGTGTCGTACTCGACGTCGCCCACCTTGGACACATCACCCTCGGCCCCTCCCTCATGACCAGCGTTTGCCGCAGTATGAACAAAATGGGACTCCCCCTTTGGACCACTGCTATGCCAAAGAAGCATCGCCAGCCCAAGAAATCCGACTTGACGCAGTTTATCATCGAAAAGTCCATATCTCATCCTTCTGACGTCAGCCATCAGACGTCTGACTTGAAGGTTGTTTACTTCCCCTCCTGTATTAATCAGACAATGGGACAGTCGAAGAGTGGCGGCAAGATTCACGACCTTGTCGACGAGGTCATTCAGCTCATGGCTAAGGCTGGCTACGAGGTCGTCTTCCCTGAAGGCATGGAACGTATGTGCTGTGGACAAATCTGGGAATCGAAGGGCATGCTCGATATCGCCGACCGCAAGAGCGCAGAGCTTGAGGCTGCCCTGTGGAAGGCTTCCGAGGAAGGAAAGTTTCCCGTACTCTGCGCACAGAGTCCGTGTCTGCACCGTATGCGCAAGGTTATGCATAAGATGAAGCTCTATGAACCTGCCGAGTTCATCATGAAATATCTTGTCGATCGCTTGGACTTCCATCCGACGGACAAGCATATCGCCTTGCACCTGACTTGCTCGACGCGTCAAATGGGCGTCGACAAGGATATGATAGCCCTTGCGAAGTTGTGTTCGACGAACGTCTTCCTCCCAGAGGGCGTCGGATGCTGTGGCTTCGCAGGTGACCGTGGTTTCACCTTCCCCGAACTGAACCGCTATGGCTTGCGTAAGCTACGTCCACAAATTGAGGCCAACCATATCGAGGTGGGTTACTCGAACAGCCGCACTTGCGAAATAGGGCTTGAGACGAATGCCGGCATTCCCTACATGTCTATCGTTTATCTCGTCAACGAGTGTACCACGCCCAAGAAATAAAAACAGTTGACGGCTCCGCAATCACGGAGCCGTCAATTATTATTAACTCATAAAATCTAAATTTGTAATTGGCGAAGCCAATAACTCTTAATTCTTAATTCAAAACTCTTAACTCTTTTAGTATTCCATCACGGCCGGTAATTCTTTGGCCTGGTCGATCATCTTTTGCACTTCGCTGACAGCAGGAACGCGGTTGGTCAGGTTCTTCACGGCGTTAACCTCTTCCAGCTTCTTCTGCAGGTTCTCAGCTACACGATGCTTCAGCTCCTTGACGGTGTCCACACCGCTGGCTTCCAACAGTTCAGCAAACTGGGGACCTACGCCATTAATACGATACAGGTCACAATGGTTGGCCCACTTCAGAATCAGCTTGCCGCTGATGCCGGTCTCTTCTTCCAGCGCCTTACGGCCTGCCGGCTTTGCACATTTCTCCAACAGCTCAGCGTCAGTCTTAATACCTGCTGCAATCAGTTTCTCTGCGTAAACCTCGCCTACGCCTTCAATGTCAATTACTTTGTAAGTCATAATACAATGTTCTTTTAGTTTTTAGTTATCCGTGTGCACTTTGCACAACAGCCACTGCAAATATACGGAGTTTTATTCGTCTTAACAAGTTTTTTATTCTTTTTTAATATAAACATTTGCTTGCTGCCGAAATAATGTGTACCTTTGTGCCGTCAAATATATCTAATAGGAGGTTTTTCCTCAACAATAGTGAATTAAAAGTTTAGAGAATTATGGATTATAAAGAATTAGATTTAAGGGGAATCTCTGCCGAACGTCAGTGGGACGTCTCCGAAGCTTTCCCCATTTTAATGAGAAAAGTGTATGTGTGGATGACGCTGGCATTGGTCATTACTGGCTTTACGGCCTACGGCGTGGCCACCAGTCCAGGCATCTTGCAGGCCATTTTCTCAAACCAGATACTCTTCTGGGGCCTGATTATTGCCGAGTTCGCACTGGTCATCGGAGTCAGTGCAGCTATCAACAAACTCTCGCTGACTACGGCAACGTTGATGTTCATCCTCTATTCGGTCATCAACGGAGCAACGCTTTCCATTATCCTACTGGCTTATACCATGTCGTCGGTAGCTACCGTGTTCTTCATCACAGCAGGAACTTTCGCTGCCATGGCTTTGGTGGGATATACTACCAAGACTGACCTGACGTCCATTGGTAAGATAGTGTTCATGGCTCTTATAGGTCTCATCATAGCTACAATCGTCAACATCTTCGTCAAGAGTACTGGGCTTACGCTCATCCTCAACTATGTCGGCGTACTTGTCTTTGTGGGACTGACAGCCTATGACTCTCAGAAGATCAAGCAGATGCTCATGCAGGCTCCTGATGCTGGCGAGGGCGCCCAGAAATTGGCACTCCTTGGAGCCTTGTCATTATACCTTGACTTCATCAACCTCTTCATCTATTTGCTCCGCATTTTCGGTAAGAGAGAGTAGCTTTTATATATATAATAAGGTATATAAGTTTTCGCATTGTCAACAAATGCGAAAACTTTTTGTTTTTTCGAAAAAAAGTTTCTTAAAAGTTTGCGGGTATGGAAAATTAGTTGTACCTTTGCATCCGCTTTCGCCTAAAAAGTTAGGCTGTTAGCATTGAAGAAGAGTTCTTTGAAAGACTTACATAGACAGAGAAGAAGTA
>JAEEGJ010008404.1_pt1 | contig 28471 bp, 26 predicted proteins | sample 8958761 | NCBI WGS metagenome assembly JAEEGJ01 (sample SAMN16246546, study PRJNA631951) | gut metagenome | biome: gut microbiome; feature: rumen; material: RS-attached | host: Bos | place: Iran: Karaj | collected 2018-10
AGGTGGCATCACCTTCCACGACGAACACATCGGGAATCTCGGCCTTCAGGGCTTCCGTGACAATTCTGCGGTTCTCCCACAGATACTCCCGAAGCTCGTCGAGCCATTCGCCGCCCTTTTCAAAAGCTGTTTCGGCAGCCGTCACGGCGAACGCATTCGGTTCGGCAACCTCGTCGGTATTCAGGGCGCGCCAGATTTTATGCCGCAAAAGAGGATTCCAGACATATACGGCAGCGGTCTGAATGCCTGCAAGATTGAAGGCCTTCGTCGGCGCAACGCACACAATGCTCATATCCCTGGCAGCCTTGCTGATCGAGGCAAACGGCACGTAATCCTTTCCGGGCGCCGTCAGATCGCAGTGAATCTCATCCGAAATGATTGTCACATGGTGCCGCTCGGCAAGCTCTGCCACCTTAAGAAGCGTCTCCCTGTCCCAGATTTTTCCGACCGGGTTATGGGGATTGCAAAGAAGCATCAACGTCGTCTGCGGATCGGCCATCTTCTCCTCAAGATCCTCGAAATCCATCCGGTACTGCCCGTTCTCGTAAATGAGCGGATTCTTGGAAACCCGGCATCCGTTGTTCTGAATGCAATTGAAGAAAATGTTATAGACCGGAGTCTGCACAATCACCTTCTCATTCGGTGTCGTCAGCTTTCGAACCGCGGAGGAAATCGCCGGGATGACACCGGTGCAGAAAATCAGCGCCTCACCTTCCATCGCAAAGCCATGGCGGGTCTGCCACCAGTTCACGTAAGCACTGCGCCAACGCGACGGCACATCGGTATAACCGAAGATTCCGTGCTTTACACGCTCGCCGAGCGCCTCGCAGATTTCCGGTGCCGTCTGAAAGTCCATGTCGGCGACCCACATCGGGAGTTCATCCGGCCCGACTTCCCATTTGACAGCGTCCGTGCCGCGTCGGTTAACCACTTTGTCAAAATCGTACTTCATAGGTCTGCCTACCTGCTCCCGTTTTCATTTCTTTGTTCCCATTCCAGCTTATTAAACTCATCGGCACTAATCTGTTCCCACTCGCTGCCGGTCGGCCGGTCTTCCCACGTCCCGTCATACACCTTAATGCCGAGAATATCAACCTCGATTCCCCTGAGGATGGAATCCCGGAGTTCATTCGTTTCCGTGTTACGGTAATAGTGCATCCACCGTGCATGATAGTCATATACACTGTACAGTATCGCGCTGTAATGCTTAGTTCCTCCGTCCTTAATGGTATACGGTATCGGTGTCAAAAGAATAAGCGCTGCCAGTATTGCCAGCACAATCAAAGTGCGCTTCCTGCGTCGTTTCTTTTTCGCCTTTTTGTTCGTCTTGTTGCTTTCTTCCATACTTTCCCCTCCCTTGAAAGCCTCGTTATTCTGTTCTCATCCACTCCGGCAGGTCGGATTCCTTCGCAATCTCACTGCAGACGATTCTGGTTAAGGAAGGGTCAACCTTGTCCTTTTCCACAATCAGTTCGCCGATGCGTTCCGCACGGATTGTGCCCGAGCCCGGATTGAATACGCTGTCGATGCCCGACGTGATCTCCGCGTCGACATTGGAGTACTCAAACGCCAGCGTCGTGTTGATCAGCTTGCAGTTCTTCATGACGAGGTTATCGATGTAACACATTCCCTGCAGGCTCTCAATCGTGCAGTTCACAAGCGTCAGATTTTTCGAATTCCATCCAAGATACTCACCCGAAATGAACGAGTCGTATACCGTGATGCTCTCGCTGTTCCAAAAGGCGTCCTTCGTCAGAAGGCGCGAGTTCCGAATGACCGCGTTCTTCACGCCGTCAAACGAATAGTTGCCGTCAAGCGTCAGTCCGTCAACCGTCATGTTCGAGCAGTTCATCGCAAAATAGTCGCCCTTTGCCACCGAAACGTGCGTCAGTTCGACATCGCTGCAGCTCCACATTGTCTCTAAGGCATTGGTAAATGCGACGTCCGTAAGCCTGATTTCGCGGCTCCGTCTGAAATTCTTCGGCGCCTGAATGACGGCGTTGTTCACCTCAATGTTGTCCGTGTACCATACACCTGCTCTGGCCATGTCAAACCAGGTACAGTTGTCGGCTTTTACGTTGCTGCAGTACCAAAGCGGGTATTTCCAGCGAAACAGCGTCGTATCGAGAACAATGTTGCTGCTTTCCTTAAGCGGGGATTCCCCGCGGTCAAATACACAGTCCTTAAGGCACAGGTCTCTGCTTCCGAACAAAGCCCGTTCTCCTTCAAAATTCTTCTGTTTGATTTCTTCCATTTTCATCAGTAAAACCTCCGCATGGGCGGAGGCATTTCAAATCCTTTCTTCCCGGACAGGCATGACGCTTCATCCGAAACATTCATATCATATTTCTATTATCTTTGATGCGGAACCGAATTACAATGCAATATGTTATCTTATTCCTCGTCACATTTTCCGAAGAGATGTCAAATCAGAGCAAAGCTTCGAAGAATAAAAATCATCGCCGTGATCGTAATCGGAGAAATCAGAGTCGTCATCATGACAATTCCGGACACCAGGCGGGAATCGTTTCGCATGTTGCGGGCCATGATGTAGCACGCAACCGTGGAGGGGGAGGCAAGCATGACCGAAATTGCCACGAGCGCTTCATTCCGAAAGCCGAACAGCACCGCGAGCGGCACGAAAACAAGCGGCAGAAGCGCCACTTTGATGAACGTGGCAATTACCGTAAGATCGAGCCGTTTCGAAGCTGCCTTGAACGTAAAGCCCGCGCCCAGAATCACAAGCGCAAAGGGCGTCGCAATCGCGGCGAGATTTTGCAGTACCTTCATCGGGATGGCCGGGATCGAAATATGAAAGAATGTGAAAGGAAGGGCTGCTGCCACAGCCAGAATGAGCGGATTGGTCACAATCTCCCGGAGGATTCTGCCGAATGGAATCCTGGCTTCCTTTCCCTCCTCCCGGTCGGCATAGAGCGTCAGAATGATGACCGAGAAAGCATTATAAAACGGAACGACCGAGACCACCATCAAAGGCGCCAGGCCGGTGCTTCCGTAGATGTTCTTAACAAGCGCGATGCCGAGCACCGCCGCGCTTCCGCGAAACGACGCCATGACAAATGCGCCGATCTTCGAGCGGTCTTTAATACACAGGGCTGCCACGCCCCATATGATGAAAAATGCCAGGCAGGACGCCCCCATGCAGAACAGCATGAAGCGGATGTCGTAATCGCCCCGTAAATCGGAGGTCGCGATATCCGTAAACAACAGAACCGGCAGCGTAACCCGGAACGTGAAGCGGTCTGCCGCCACGGTAAACTCTTCGCTGAAGAAACCGAAGCGCTTCAGAACGTACCCGATCACAATGGTTAAAAACACCGGAAGGGTTGCATTGATGCTGAATAGAAAGGTGTCCATAAGTACTCCCGATTACGGAATCTGCGGGCACGCCCGCGGGTCCGGGTTAATACTGGCTGATCTGGTCGTTCGAATCGTCCACGGTCTCGCCGATGGAACGGATTTCCACGAAATAGCAATCACCGTTGTCAAGCGTGACCGGCAGCCGCTCGCCAACCTTATGACGGTAGACGGCCTTTCCGATGGGCGAATCGATGCTGATCAGTCCTTTTAACGGATTGGTTCTGATCGTGGTAACAATGCGAACGGTCATCTCGCGTCCCGTCTTCTCGTTAAACAGAACGACTTCGCTGTTCATTCCGACTTCATCGCCGGCATATTCATGCTCGATGACCTGCGCCGTCTTCAGCATGTTCTCCAGGTAACGGATCCGGCTTTCGTTGGCATTCTTCTCGCGTTTTGCCGCATAATATTCGAAATTCTCGGAGAGATCGCCCTGCGCTCTTGCCTCCTGAACGGCCTTAATGGCCTCGGGACGCACCACAAGCTTGCGGTGCTCAATCTCCTTCTTAATCTTATCAATATCACTCTCGGTCAGATTGTCGTACATGTTGCTCTCCTCTTTTTGTCTGTCTGTTTAGAGAATACCCCATCCCATGTAAAAAAGCAAGTCAAACCGCGTTTCGCGAAGGCAAATGCCACACCGATTCAACCCGGAATTGTTTGACATTTTCCTAAAATGAGATATGATAAAAACAGCCGTTTAAGATGTACTAAGGAGGTTTACAAAATGGCAGAACAGTTAAAAGAAAGAAAAGATATCGAATCCGCTTATTTGTGGGATTTGACCCCGATTTACGAATCGGACGAGGCGTGGGAGAAAGCTTTTGCACAGACCGAAAGTCTGGCAGCCCGGTTTGCATCCTATCCCGGAACGCTCGGACAGTCTCCGGAGCACCTTCGGGAGTTCTATGATTTGATGTACAGCGCATTCGTAACCCTGGAAAGGCTGAACGGATATGCTTTCCAGAGAAAGTCCGAAGACAACCGGCAGGATGCGGCGCAGAGCATGTATTCTCGCTCCGTTACCCGTTACGTGCAGCTCGCAAGCGCCGTTTCGTTCGTGGATCCCGAGATTCTCGCGCTCCCCGATGACGTGATTGCCTCTTATCTCGAAGCCGATTGCCTGAAGCCTTACCGGCATGTTCTCGATAACACGATCCGCATGAAGGCGCACACGCTGACCGCTCCCGAGGAAGCCGTCCTTGCTTCCCTTTCGGAGGTTACCGGCTCCTTCGGCGACATTACCGAGATGCTGACCGACGCGGATTTCACATTTGACCCGGTTCCCAATCCCGAGAAGCCCGGCGAAACGATTGAGCTGACCGAGAGCAACTACATCCTTCTGCAGCGCAACCAAGACCGCAAGATTCGCGAGGGCGCCTTCCGGAATTATTACAAGACCTACAAGGGGCACAACAACACATTTGCCATGCTCTACCAGACACAGGTGAAATCCGACGCCGTTCACGCGAAGCTTCGTCATTTCCCGTCTTCGGTGGCCTGGTCGCTTTCCGCGAACAACATTCCGGTAAGCGTTTACGACAGCCTTGTCGAGACCGTTCACGAATTCCTTCCGGTCATGTACCGCTATGTCGCCCTTCGTAAGAAGATGCTCGGTCTTGACGAGCTCCACTACTATGACGTTTATGCTCCCCTCGTGAAAAATGTGAACAAGACCTACACATACGAGGAGGCTAAGGCTCTCCTTCTTGAGGCCGTTGCGCCGCTCGGCGAGGACTATGTCAACACCGTTAAGAAGGGTCTTGCGGACCGCTGGGTGGATGTCTATCCGAACGTCGGCAAATCCGGCGGTGCCTATTCGATCGGCACCGAGAAGAATCATCCGAACATCCTGATGAACTTCAACGGAACGCTTGACGATGTATCGACGCTTTGCCATGAGATGGGCCATTCGATGCACACCTACCTGACGCATCAGAACCAGCCCGTGCAGTATGACGATTACGCACTCTTCATCGCCGAGGTTGCCTCGACGGTCAACGAGAATCTTTTGATTGAGGCGCTTCTTAAGAAGGAGACCGACCGCGACCTGCGGCTGTTCCTTTTGAACGAGTACATGGAAGGCTTCAAGGGAACGATCTTCCGTCAGACGATGTTCGCCGAGTTCGAGCGCATTGCCCATGACAAGATCGATGCCGGTGAGGCGCTTTCCACGACGACGCTTAACGAAATCTACCGCGGCCTGATCGAGCAGTACTTCGGTCCCGAGCTTGTCATTGACGATGAAGTTGCCTATGAGTGGAGCCGCATCCCGCACTTCTACAGAAGCTTCTACGTATATCAGTACGCGACCGGTTACTCCTCAGCCGTAGCCCTTTCGGAAGCAATCCTTCACGAGGGCGCTCCTGCCGTGAAGCGTTATCTCGAGTTCCTGTCGCTCGGTAACTCCGTATACTGCCTTGATGCCCTGAAGCACGGCGGCGTGGATCTTTCGAGTCCCGAGCCCGTAAGACTTGCGATGAAGAAGTTCGATGCCATCCTCACGGAAGCCGAAAAGCTGATTGCCGAATAGTATTTTCCATGAAATGTTTTGCGCCCGTCCGGGTTGTCCGGGCGGGTGTTTTTTGTTGACTTTCGAATAGTATTTATCGTAATTCAATAAATTTTTATTGACATTTTATTCTGTTTCTGCTACGTTTTATCTGACAGGGCAGAAAGGGAGGCACGCTGTATGGAGATTTCGGACGCTAAGAGAAAGCAGTATAAACTGGCTGTCGGGCTCAGGATTCTGACAGTTGTCATCGCAGTTTGTTTAGGGGGATTATGCATTTGGGCTTCGTTCATTCGCCGGTCGATTCCGTTTCTGACGAGTGACGAGCTGTGGAAGACGCTCGGGATTGACCTGAAACAGTCAAACCCGCTCGGGACGGATGCCTGGACCGAGCTCATGAAGGGGCACCGGATCTTTACGGTCATCACCGCCCTGCTTACGGCCGGGGTTTTGTTCCTGTTCACCCGCGTCTGCGTCCAGATCGGGAAGGACAATTCCTTCTCCGAGGAAAATGCGACGTTCTTCAACATCATGGCTGCTCTTTCCGGTTGCGCTTCCGTGCTTTATCTTGTGAAGGGCTCCCTTTACGTCGGACGGTGTTTCGCGCGGGGCTTTGAACGGGCCGGCGTCATGCTTTTGTTCATCTACGGATGCACATTTGCCATCTTCCTCATCTGCGCCTTTTTGTGCAGGTCTCTTTCGAGGCTTGTCCATAACGCATATGAAGTGAAGCACGAAAACGACTTAACCATTTAGGAGGTGCGCATGATTGTCATTAATGTGGATGTCATGCTCGCCAAAAGAAAGATGAGCGTGACCGAACTGGCGGACCGGGTAGGCATCACGATTGCGAACATGTCCGTTCTGAAAACCGGCAAGGCAAAAGCCATCAAGTTCTCAACGCTCAACAAAATCTGCAAAGCGCTGAACTGTCAGCCGGGCGACATTCTTGAGTATGTCGAAGGCGGCGACGAAACGGAAACGGAGGATTCTAATGGAAACGAATAACGAAAACAAAGAAAACATCAACCTTGAACAGAATCAGGAAACAAACCCGGGCACCGGGGAAATGCCCGAAAGCATTCCGGAATTGATGCCCGTCTATATCAAACTGCAAGGCACTGATCAGCAGAGTCCGCTTCGCGGGCAGGGCCGCTTTTTCAGCCTTTTGTTCATCCCTTCCCTGTTGTATGCCCTGGTATTTGCCTTTTGCACATACGATAATGTGAAGGGCATTCTGCTGGCTCTTGTGGCGGTTGCCACGGTCATCTGCTGCCGGTATGCCGAGAAAAAAGAAGGCATTGTTTTGAAACGCGACAAGTTTTGGTACGAGTTTCTGCTTGTGCTTTTGGGCATTTCCTGCGGCCTTACCGACAACGACTGGATTATCTTCTTCAATATTGCCGGCATGTGCGTGACCCTGTTTGCCATGCTCTTTCATGACTTTTACGACGACCGTGACTGGACGATTCCGAAATATGTCGCGCAGTTCTTCAAAATGATCGAGGGCATCTTCGGCGGCGTTTTAGCTTTCTTTTACGATGCCGCGGCAAGCCGCCGTGAAGGCGGCTCCGGGAAGAAAACCGCGACCTATGTCCTTCTCGGGCTTCTGATTGCGGCACCGCTTCTTGCGATCATCGTCATGCTGTTAGGCTCTGCCGATTATGTCTTTTACACGATGCTGCGTAACGTATTCCGTTTCTCCTTCGCAACATGCGTCGTGGTCATTCTTCTTTTTGCTGTCGGTTTCTTTGCTTCGTATGCCTGCCTTCGCGCCTTTTTGTGCCGCACAAAGGAGGTGCAGGTTCCGGAAACAAAACACTTCGAGCCGGTCATTGCCATTACGGTGCTTTCGGTGATTTCCGTCGTCTACCTCGTATTTTCCGGAATCCAGATTGCCTACCTCTTCATCGGCAACATGACGCTTCCCGGCAAATACACATACGCTGAGTATGCAAGAGAAGGGTTCTTCCAGCTTCTGGTTGTCTGCCTTCTGAACCTGTTACTTGTGCTGTTCACACTGGCCCTCTTTCAGGAGCGTCCGGCACTCAAAGGGCTTCTGTGCCTGATCTCCGGCTGCACCTGCATCATGATTGCCTCCTCGGCGCTTCGCATGGTGATGTACATCGATGCCTATTACCTGACGCGCAAACGGGTGCTCGTTCTGTGGGGGCTCGCGCTGATTGCGATTCTGCTGGTTGGCGTCTTCATCCGGATTTTCAGGAAGAGTTTTCCGCTTCTTCGCTACGGCATGGTTGTCTGCGCGCTTTGTTATCTCGTGCTCTCCTTCGGCCGGATGGATTATCTGATTGCAAAATACAACACGGAAATGATCATGCCGGATGCAGCCGTGAGCATCGATTTCCTGAATGCGACGGCGCTTTCTGCCGATGCTGCGCAAAGCTTAAGCTATCTTTCCACACTTTCTGCCGATGCTGCGCCGGCCATCCTTGAGTATGACACTCCTGACCAGCCGGTGTTTACCGAGATCCGCATTCCGGTGGGTGCCGATTCCTCTTCCCTTCTGGCTGCCGCCACGAAGAAAGGTTCCAACTGGGTGGATTTGTATAAGCGCAACATAAAGGATGTGAAGAAGGACTCCTACCGGCAGTGGAACCTGTCCCGGTTCACGGCAAAGAAGCTGCTTGAGGCGGAGAAGTGAGCCGCCGGCAATACCCTTAGGAAGTACACCGCCATAAACATAAAAAAGCGAGGCTGCCGAAACAGCCTCGCTTAACTTTAGCCTTAAATCACTCTTACTGCTCTCCGCCGTTGTTGCTTCCGCCGCCGTTGGCACGCAGATAAGTCAGAACGCTGAGAACGATGCCGATGATGAACCAAAGCTCAAGAATCGGTCCGAGAATCCATCCGATAATCGGAACGAATCCGATCAGGATTCCGCCGATGATTGCACCGAGAAGATACAAAACAATGCAGGTAATCAGTCCTGAAGAATCCGTCGCACGGTCTACGAACGGGAAAATCTTCTTGATCAGGTCGGGATTGAAATTGTCCATAAAATGCACCTCCGTGTAAAATGATATAGTAAATTATTTAGTGCCGAAAATACGGTCGCCTGCGTCTCCGAGACCGGGAACGATGTAACCGTTCTCATTGAGATGGTCATCCATTGCGCCGATATAGATGTCAACCTCGGGATGTGCCTTCTGCAGGGCTGCCAGTCCTTCAGGTGCGGCAATCAGGCAGAGAAAACGGATTCTCTTAATGCCGCGCTTGTTAAGCATGTCAATTGCTGCGATGGCGGAACCGCCTGTTGCAAGCATCGGGTCTACAACAAAGATGTCACGGTCTTTCGCATCCTGCGGCATCTTGCAGAAATATTCGTGAGGCTCCAAAGTCTTCTCATCGCGGTACATTCCGATGTGGCCGACCTTGGCATTCGGGTTCATCCGAAGAATACCGTCGCACAAGCCGATACCGGCGCGGAGAATCGGAACCACGCAAAGCTTCTTTCCGGCAATCTCCTTCACGGTTGTCTTGCAAATCGGAGTCTCAATCTCCTTGTCTGCAAGCGGAAGGTCGCGGCTTGCCTCATAGTAAATCAGCATCGCCACTTCGTTAACAAGATCGCGAAAATCCTTCGTGGAAGTCTCCTTCATGCGCATGATGCCGATCTTGTGCTGCAAAAGCGGATGATCCATAATGACAACTTTGCCCATATAACATTTCCTCCAATCGCGTGAAAATGCATTCACTGCAAATCATTATACTCTCCGCTTCGGAAAATGTAAAGACAGCCCGGGGAAAATAAAAAAACTCCCCAGAAAAGAGGAGTAGCCCGAGCGATAACGCCGGGCTAATATTATATGAAAAAATCAATTGGAAATGTCTGTTTCATTCGGGATTGCTTTCCCTTTACGATTGCGATTATATCGGACATATTTTAGGATAGTATTTCGGGTTTGTAAACAAATTGTTAACTTTGCAATCACATTTTCCGCGAAAGCAACATTGAAAAAAGCCCGTAAATACGGGCTTTTCCGAGGTTTTCCTATTTGCAGGCGTGACATTCATACCCCTTCATCAAAAACTGAATGATATAAATGTGCTGCTTTTCGGTATCGCTTGTCTTCTCCTGCTTCCGAATCCGGTCCAGAAGCCGAAGCGCCGACCAACGGTCGCATTCGGACAGTTCCGGAACGCCTTCCGGCACCGGCTCCAGAAGAATGAAAGCCAAAAGCCGGACCAGGGCCGCACACGTGACACCGGTCTCCTCACCCTCCGGTGTCTCCGAAAGATGACCGAGGAGCTCCGTGATCATGTCACGCACCTGTCCGACCGTATACTCGACACCCATGGCGCCGACAAGGGGGAGCGAGATCTCCCCGAGATTCTCCGGATAAAAATCCATATTGCCTCCTGACTATGAACTGCAAGGATGATTATACCATAAGCTCTTTTCTTTGCAACAAAAAAACTCCCCTGAAAAGAGGAGTAGCCCGACGTTACCGCCAGGCTAATATTATATGAAAAAATCGGAAATGTCAGTTTTATGTAGGAATGTTTCCTGTTCCTTTCTGAGCCTTATTATATCGGACATATTTTAGGATAGTATTTCGGTCTTGTAAATAATTTGTTAATAAATTGCTCTTTTTTCCTAAAAAACGCACTTTTTCGGGCTTTTTTCCGATTTTCCAGGTTAAAAAGTTGATATAAATTATGAACTCCTCACCTGAAACCGTTCCCTTACAGGCTTATGTTACGAAACAGCATGGCGGAAATCCGTCTTTTCTTATCTCCGCCTCCGCTTTCCGAATCGCTGATAGGAAAAGAACGAAATCAAAAACATTGCCCCGGCAAGGAGCCACAATACCGGAAGAAGAATCTGCACCCCTTCCGGGACCCGGCTTGTATGAGAAGAGCTCGAAAGATACTGCCAGCCGTAAAAGAACGACAGCAAAACGTCCAGAACAACCGTGACAATATTCAGCCACACATACTTTTCTTCTTTATTTCTTACCGAAGTACCGTTCAGATCAAAGCAGAACCGAACGCCGTCCGTGGTATTTTCCGCATGGTATGCCGCTCCGTGACGGTCCAGAATGCCGGCGCTGATGGCAAGCCCCATTCCGCCGGTCTTTGCTTCGCCCTTTCGGTCTTCCGCATACATCGGCGTCCACAGATTGCGAAGCTCCTCGTCTGTGAACTTCGTTCCGCGGTTATATACGGAAAATACAGCGCCGTCAGTCCTGATCCGAACCGTCGTTCCTTCTTCCCCGTATTTGAGCGCATTCGAAATCAGGTTGTCCATGACCATCCGAATCAGGTCAGGGTTACAGCGAACCTCGCCCCCGTTCCGTTCGGAAAAATCGATTGACATCCCGCGTTCGAGAAGGATTTCGTTATGGGAGGCAAGGACCTCGTCCACGAGCCCGTCAAGGTTCACATTTTCCTTCTCAAGCTTTACATTCCGGTCCATGACACGTGAATAGGTAAGCATCCGGTTGAGAAGATAATTCATGTTCTCACTCTCTCGAACCAGCACACCGCAATAATGGTCCTGCTTCTCCTGTGAAACGCCGGACATCAGATACTCGGACGTGTTCTGCACAACCGCGACGGGCGTCTTCAACTGGTGCGCCATTGCGTTGATGAACGTGTCGCGAAGTTTCTTGGCTTCCAATCTGCGCTGCTCCGTGCCCCATACGATGATCATGACATACGCGGCGGCCGCCTGCATGAAGATAAGCGTGATGACCAGAGGCTTCCGGATTCCCGCGCCGACAATGCCGCTTCGGTCAAACCAGACATAAATGCTTAACTCACTTCCCTCATGAAACGTTCCGGCCACAGAGACCGATGTACCGCCGGTGATATCAATCAATTCTCCGCCTGCACACAAAAAACCGTCACGTTCCGTGACCTCGGCCTGCATAATGCGGGAGGACGGGCCGATTTTCTGCGGAATCATGAAGAATGCGGGATCGGAGATCACATTCTTCTCCGCCTCGTCATACAGATTCTCTGACAAATACAACGCCGTTTCTCCACTTCGGTCTTCCGCATTAAGGGTGACGGAGGTTGCTCCGCTTCTGACGGTAACCGATGTCGGAATCCATTCGCCGCCATCGGTCTTCCTGCCGTATACGGTGTCCACGACAAAGCCTTTATCCCCTGTCAGCCGATCGGCAATCCGGCTCACTTCTTCAAGCTGTTTTTTTGAAAAATGCTCCGACAGATCCCACACCCGGTTCTTTCCGTTCTCCACGTAAAACAGCAGGTTGATTTCCCTGAGAGAATCTGCAATCTGTCTGTCCCCTATGGAAATACTCGTTGTAAACCGATCCTTATAGGCTTCGTCGAACCACAGCAACCGGATGCCCTGCAGGTACTGTCTTGCCGCCTGGCAGTCATCCATCGGTGCCGGGAACATCTCCACGATGTTTCGAAGAAGCTCCTCGTCGCGCTTTCGTGACGCCCGCTTCTCATGTCCCCACAGAATCAGGACAAAGAGCGCTGCCACCAAAAGGAAAATCACTTCCGTCAGAGCATAACGAAGCCATCTTCCGCCCCGTCTTCTGATGTTATTTTCTTTCATATGAACCCTCCGAATCTTTCCTCAGGAGAGAAACCGATATCCTTCTTTAATGACTGTCTCGATATGCTTCCTGCCGTATTCGCCGAGCGATTTTCGAAGCTTTTTGATGTGCGTATCGACCACCCGGTCGCTGCCCTCATAATCATAGCCCCAGATCCGGTCGAGAATCTGCTCTCTCGTGAGCACGCGGCCGCGGTTTGTGAGAAAATACCGAAGCAGGTTGAAGTCTAATGCCTGCAGCCCGACTTCTGCACCGTTCACAATTACCTGATGCGTTGCATAGTTCACGCTGAGGTCTCCGTCCGCATACACATCCGAAGTAACGGCCCGTCCGGCAGAACGCTCCAGCACGGCTTTACATTTGGCAGCAAGAACCGGAAGCGAGAACGGCTTCACGATGTACTCGTCCGCGCCGAGATTATAGCCGCGAAGCTGATCCTCCTCCTGCACTCTCGCAGTCAGAAACAGAATCGGAACATCCTCCCTCGAGCGGATGCGGCGACACACTTCAAACCCGTCCATCTTAGGCATCATGACATCGAGAATCACAAGCTGAAACTCGCCCCCGCAAAAAGCGTCCCAGGCGCTCTGCCCGTCGGTGCATGCGCAGACGGAAAAGCCTCTGTCCGTAAGGTAGTCCGTCATGACTTCTCTCAGGTTTGTGTTGTCCTCCGCAAGAAGAATTCGTTCCATCGGTTCCCTTTCCTTTTTACTTTGTTCGGACCAAGCTTAACGCCGTGATGTGTACTCCGTATGTCACTGCAAACTTTTTTGACATTTTTTTAATCCGGCTTTCGGTTCCGAATCCTTCGGTACCAAAGAAATGCACCTGCTGCCAGAACAAGCAGCACAATAGCAATTATCGTAGCCTTTATCGCTTTCTTCATTCTGTGTCACCGGGGACGGTTCTGTCTGTCACGTCCCCGCCGCTTTGCGGCATCCCTTCAGAAAGATATTTTTTCATCACACGGCAGCCGTGGTGGATTGCCATGTAGTAAAACCAGAACCCCACAAGGAGCCACAGTGTGCAGTGGCCGATTATGATATACCCGAACACCGCAAGCCCGTCTAAAAACGCCTCCCGAAGTTTCAGCCCGCGGTATCGTCTGATGAACAGCATAACGAGAAATGCCACAAGCCAGATTGCCCCTAAAAGAACCGAAAGATTCAGCACAAGAACCGGGGAGGTAAGCGTAGAATCCTTCGTGACCTCCTGACTCATTTTCAGGAGGATTTCCCAAAACCAAAACCCAAATAGTTCTGCCAATTCAAGGAGATCATTTACATCAGCATAAGAATCTACGGGGGGAAGAAAAAACATATAAACCGGAATCATAATTACGATTGCGGCAATCATGTTCACGGCTCTCTTCCGGCCGAGCAGCTCCTCCCCAGACGGTTTAAACGCCTCACGGTACATTAGGATTGCCTCCCATATACCAAAGGCGATCAATCCAATCCCTACGAAGAATCCGCTGATCAGGAATCCGCCGATTAATAGAAGGATGATTGCAAACTGTTCCCTGACGAAATAAGACTCCTTCCGCTCCCGGCTCAAAAGGCGGCGTATCCAAAGGAAAGCTCCGGCTGCCAGAGCGAACAACACAATCGGCCCCATCAGCATGTACATCCATTCCATTGCTACCAAAGCCGGGCTGTGTATCGGATTCGCATGACAGACACCGGTCATCCCGAAAAGCAACACCGCAAACAGTGTCGCGAGTGCCTTGCCTCGATTGTACCATTTTCCCTTGTAACTCATTGTGATACCCCCTACTTCAAGCCGGAAATAACATCCAACAACACTCCCACACCGTAGGACACCGCGTTCAGAATTAACGAAAGCCAAAAAGGATTCATCGGCAGAACTTCTCTCTTGCCGGAATCATCTGCCTCCGTGCTTCTCAGCACCCGGGCGTAAACCACACCTTCGACGAAAACCACAATTGCCTCAAGCGGGAGCTCCAGAAGCCGCGTCAGAAACCCGTTGTCCAATGCCTGAATCATCAGGAATGCAAGCGTAACGATGATCGGATTCGTGATGCAGTTCACATTTAACATCACGCCGAAATTGCGCTTTCCCCGCACGCCGAGCGCATACGCAAGCGACAGCTCAATGACAACCGCCAGCACGAGATTAAAAGAAATCATCGACGCGTATTCAACGAACCACTTCTCTTCATAGAAAATCAGAAACGGCCACCCCATCTTCTTCTCCCCTGAAACCGATTTTATTCATTTTACCATAAAACAGCGCGGTTGTGCACAAAAAACCGACGAAACCCGAAATTACAGGTTTCGTCGGTAGTTTAATTCATATTCGGTTGCCGCTCTCTTACTTTACCGAGAATGCGTAAACCGTGCAGTAGTCAAACGGAACTTCCGCGTCAAAGATGCTCGACTCGAACGCAGGTGTGTTGCAGGCGTTCGGGAAGAACTGCGTCTCGAAGCATACGCCGTAACGACGGTCATACTGCGCACCGTCCTTACCGGTTTCCTTTCTCATGAAGTTACCGGTGTAAAGCTGCATGCCCGGAAGGTCGGTGTAAACTTCCATGAAGCGGCCGCTCTTCTCGTCGTAAAGGCTTGCAACGAGATCCATCTCATCCTCTTCGATCTCGAGATTCAAAGCATAGTTGTGGTCGTATCCGCCGGCCAGCTTCAAAGGCTCGAAATCAGCGTTGATATCCTTGCCGATCTTCTTGGGGGTACGGAAATCCATGGGCGTTCCGGTAACATCAAGGAACTCGCCGGTAGGAATCAGGAACTTGTCGGTAGGCGTAATTCTGTCGGCCTTAACCCAAACCTCCTGATCAAGGATGTCTCCGCTTCCCTGTCCGGCCAGGTTGAAATACGAATGGTTCGTCAGGTTGATAACCGTCTTCTTATCGCTTACTGCGAAGTACTCGATGGCAAGCTCATTGTCATCGGTCACGGTATAAGTAACGGTAACATCCAGATCTCCGGGGAAGCCCTGCTCTCCGTCCGGGCTCAGTCTGGAAAATGCGATGCTCGTGCTTTCCTCATCGGTAAATACTTCGACATCATACATCATATGGTTGTATCCGATCGGGCCGCTGTGAAGGTTATTGATGCCGTTGTCATTCTTCGCGAGCTCATAGGTCTTGCCGTCGATTTCAAACTTGGCACCGCCGATACGGTTTGCGTGACGTCCGATGAAGGAACCGAAGCCGCAGCCGTTGTCCTCGTAGCCGCTTACATCGTCATAGCCGAGCGCGATGTCCTCGATCTTGCCGTTGCGGTCGGGTACATAGATGCCGACAATCAACGCGCCGTAGTCACAGAAAGAAACCTTCATACCGTTCTTGTTCTCGATCGTATAAAGCGTAGCCTTCTGTCCGTCCTTGGTCTTTCCGAAACTCTGTTTTACAATGCTCATTTAAAACCCCTTTCTCCGACTTTTAGTCGGGCACAAAATTATCTTCAGTTGTGAATAAAAGATTCCATCCTTTTCGGCCTCCGCGGCCGGTCATATGTTCCTGTTAAGGTGTCAGTCTTGCGGGTCCGCGGAACAGGAACATGGCTTCCTTAATCGGAAGTCCGAGAAGCAGCATCGTAAGACGGTCAACGCCGATGCCGAAGCCGCCGTGCGGCGGGCAGCCGTACTTGAAGAACTCAAGATAGAACTTAACGTCGTTTGCAAGTCCCTTCTCTTCAGCCTGCTTCTTCAGTACTTCATAGCGGTGCTCACGCTGTGCGCCGGTCGTTATCTCGACGCCGCGCCAGATCAGGTCATAACCCTGCGGCACGCCGTTCTCGTCACGCATATGATAGAATGCTCTCTTCTCTGCGCTGTAATCGGTAATGAACAGGAATTCGTGGTTGTAATGCTTCTTCACCCACTCGTAGCTGAGATGCTCGGCCTCGGTCGTCAGGTCGCCCTTCTCCTCGTCGGGAACCGTATAACCGTACTCCTTCTCAAGCGCATCGTAAAGGTCGGCAAGCTTCACTCTCGGGAAAGGCGTGCTCGGAACGATGATCTCCGCATCGAATTCCTCGGTGGAGAAGGTCTCCTTAATCTGCTCGCCGTACTTCGCCTTTACCTTCTTAAGCGCTTCGGTCAGAAGCTCCTCCTCGAATTTCATGACATCCTCGAAGGACTTAATATAGCTGAACTCAATATCGAAGCAGGTGAACTCGGTCGCATGCTTGCTCGTAAAGGACTTCTCCGCACGGAATACCGGTCCGATTTCGAAATAGCGTTCAAAGCCGCTTGCCATTGCCATCTGCTTATAGAACTGCGGGCTCTGCGCAAGATAGGCATTCGGAAGATTGTAGCTCGGGAAATAATCCAGACGGAATACATCGGCACCGGATTCGGAAGCGGCACCGATCAGCTTCGGCGTATGCACCTCGATGAAATCACGGTCCAAAGCGAAATCGCGAAGGGCGCGCACAAGCTCGGTCTGCGCCTTGAACATCAGTTGGTTCGCATCGGTACGAAGGTCGATCCAGCGGTAATCGATTCTCTGGTCAATCGAGGACTTCTCAACGGCCGCTTTCTTCTTCGTAGCCGGAATGTACTCTCTCGCAATCGGAAGCGGAGCCGCGACCGAATCAACCGTAATCGAGGTCGGGATGATCTCTACACCGTTCAGCTTGACGAAGTCGGAAAGCTGCACGGTTCCGGTGACAAATACGACCGAATCGAGCGTAATCTTCGCAAGCTCGTCAGCCCAGTCCGGGTGAAGCTCCTTCTCAATCGTTACCTGTACTTTGCCGGTGATGTCCTTCAAAACAAGGAAGGCCATCGATTTGCCGTCACGCCAGTTCTCGGCAAAGCCCTTTACGAGGACCTCCTGTCCGGCGTAATTCTTCACGTCTTTAATCTGAATTCTGTCCATCTTCATTCTCCTTATGGTGAAACCGCAATTTGCGGAAATCGTTCCTTTTCCATAGGCCGTCAGAACGGTCTCTCGAGGCCGCACGGCTTCAGGCTATCGAACCCTGTCGGCAAGCTCTGCAACAGGCACCGCTTCCTGCTCGCCGGTCTCCATATTCTTCAGCATGACGCTGGCGGAAGCGCGCTCCGACTCGCCGATGATGGCGGCGTACGGAATGCCGAGGCGGGCAGCGTATTTCATCTTCTGCTTCATGCCCTTCTGCTGGTAGTAAACATCGGCCGGAATGCCTTCGCCTCGTACCTTTGCGGCAACCGCAATCGCCTCGTTCATGTCATCCTCGCCCATCGGAATCACAATGACTCTTGCAAGGCTTCCCGCGTTGCTCTTCACAAGCCCGTTCTCCTTCAGCTGGTAGAACAGACGGGTCAGTCCGATGCTGATGCCGATGCCCGGCAGCTTCTGGTCGGTATAGTAATCCGCAAGGTTATCGTAACGGCCGCCCGAGCAGATGCTTCCCATGCTCGGATAATCGTTAAGCATCGTTTCGAAAACCGTGCCGGTATAGTAATCAAGACCTCTTGCAATCGTCAGATCAATACGGAAGTTCTCCTCCGCGATGCCGAAGCGGCGAAGGTAACCGATGACGGCCTCAAGCTCCGAAACACCTGCCTGATAACGCTCGTCGGCGATGTTCTGCGCCTTCAGTGCTGCAAGCACTTCGTCGTTGCTTCCCTTGATTGCGATAAATGCAAGGATTCTTTCGATGTCCCCTGCTGCCACACCGAATTCCTTCAGTTCCTCGTTTACGGCATCCTTGCCCATCTTCTCAAGCTTATCGATGGTCCGGAGGATGTCCCCGATCTTATCGGCATAACCGAGCTCGCTGAAGAATCCGTTCAAAACCTTTCGGTTATTCAGGCGAATCGTGAAGGAACCGAAATCCAGTTCCTTAAACACCTGACAGATGATTGCCGGCATTTCGGCGTCGTAAACGATATCGAGGGAATCCAGTCCGATGACATCGATATCGCACTGATAGAACTCACGGAAACGTCCCTTCTGCGGACGCTCGCCGCGGAATACCTTGCTCATCTGGTAACGCTTGAACGGGAACACGAGATCCTGCTGGTGCTGCGCCACATACCGTGCAAGCGGCACGGTCAGATCGAACCGAAGCGCAAGGTCGGTGTCTCCTTTGTCAAAGCGGTAAATCTGCTTCTCCGTTTCGCCGCCTGCCTTCGCAAGAAGCACCTCCGAAAGCTCAATCGTCGGGGTGTCAAGCGGCAGGAACCCGTAGCGCTCGTATACCGAGCGGATCGTATCGTACATGCGGTTGAACGCAATCTGGTCTTCCGGCAGAAGTTCCATAAAGCCGGGCAGAATCCTCGGCTGTACTTTATTGCTCATTAGCCTTCCTCCTTAACTTTTCCTGGTTATAAAGTCCGAGCTGCTGCTCCATGTCGATGAGCACCTTAACCTGCGCAAACTCGGGTTTATGAACGACCGAGAGAAATGCGAGGAATACCCTCATATCATACTCCCGTACATCTTCTATCATCATTTCAATTGCGGCATCCACCGAGAACGCCGCCCGGTAAGTCCGGTTGCTGACAAGGGCGGAGAATACGTCACACACGCGCAGGATCCGCGCGCCGAACGGGATTTCTTCGCCCTCCAGATGGTTCGGATATCCGGAGCCGTCGTAGTTCTCGTGATGACATGCGATATAAGAAATCACCTTTTCGGAATAACTGCCTTCGGAGCGAAGCAGCTCGTTGCCCATCGCCGGATGCATGCGCACATATTTCGTATGTTCAACATTGAGCATTTCCGAATCATGCACGTAAAGCTGCTCGGCAAGCGTCAGCTTACCGATGTCATGAAGCATTCCGGCCACGCGGATGTCTTCGCACTCCTCTTCGGGAAGCTCCAGCTCCTCCGCGACGAGTCCCGAGAGCATGCTGACCACGCGGGCATGCGAAAGAAATCCCTGCATGTCGCTTTCCTGCGGGATGTCGTTCGCTACTCTTCGGATCAGTTCTATTTCTCTTGAATAATCCATCTGCTCTCCGGGCCGCTTTGAGGCTTATGTGAAATTGTTTTCCAAAAAAGTCTTCTTCCGTTCAATCATTTCATCGATGCGTGCGATGTAGTCCGTGAGGCTCTTCACATTTTCCACGCGCTCGATGCGGTCTTCGCCGTAAAATACGAACTTGCTCATCGCACCGGCTCCTGCTGCCAGAATCGTCTGCTTCTCCTCCATGATGAGGATGTTGTAGATGCCTTCCGTGCCGGGCTTTGCATAGCCGACATTCTCGAGGTTTTCGGCCATGTTCTTCTGACGGTACAGATAATAGGGCCGATAGCCGTGCTCTTTGGCAAATGCGACGGTTCTCTCAAGCATCTCCGAGACACCGGTTGCTTCGAGTCCCGCATAGTTTTCACGCTCGGTCGTCAGCCTCGCGGCACGCTTTAAGGCAAGCGTGTGAACCGTCAGGTTCTCGGGATCGAGCTTCGCAATCTCCGAGAGTGTATAGCTCACATCGTCCGGGTTCTCCCCGGTAAGACCGATGATCATATCCATGTTGATGTTGTCATGGCCGCAGGCGCGGGCCGTATGAAAGGCCTCGACAATCTGCTCCGCCGTGTGGCGCCGTCCGATCAGGTCAAGCGTCCGCTGCCGCATCGACTGCGGATTGATGCTGATGCGGGTCACGCCATATGCCTTCAAAAGGCACATCTTCTCTTCGGTCACACTGTCCGGGCGTCCCGCTTCCACCGTATACTCGAGCACCTCATCCATCGGCAGATGCTTACGAACCGTCATAAGAAGCCTCTCAAGCTGCGCTTCGTTAAGCGCGGTCGGCGTTCCGCCTCCGATATAAACGGTGCTGAGCCGTTTCTTCGGACGGCAGGTTCCGAGAAATGCGATTTCCTTCTCAAGCGCGTCCAGATAATCATCCGCGAGCTTCCCGAATTTGGAAAGCGGATAAGAGGTGAAGGAGCAATATGCGCAGGTCGTCGGGCAGAACGGGATGCCGATATAGATGCTGTATCCGTTCTGATAATCCATTCCGGAAAGAATCTCATGCTCCCGCTTCGCTATCGTAATGCTCGTTTCGGTCTTGGCATCCGAGCAGAGGTATTCGGTTTTCATCGCGCGGCGAATTTCGTCCTCGTCCTGTCCGTCCGCTACGGCCTCATAGACAAGCTTCGTCGGGCGAACGCCGGTCAGGATGCCCCACGGAAGGGTCAGCCCGGTGTCTTTCGAAAGAATCTTATAAACTTCCCTTGCGACGCGGTTACGGAAGGCTTTCCGCTCGGGATCCACGCCGTCTGCATCAGCCCGGCCGATCAGTTCTCCTTTTTTATAGACGCGGATGCGAAACCAGTCCTCCATCAAAAGCATGCAGAAGGAATAATCATTTGCGGCATTGCAGGAAAGAAGGAGCGGATCGGTTTCCTTTTCGAACACAAGCCGCATGGCCTCGTCTTCGGCTTCGTAATGCGAAACCTCAAAGTCGGCATTCGGAAGAAAGGCCCGAATCAGCGGTCGCATTTCCTGCTCGTAATCTCTTCCGAACAGATTCAGTTCAACAAGCGTATCCATTATTTCTCCCGCTTCGTCCAAGTAAAAATGTTATAACGCTTTTCGTAGGCAATATTGGTTGCCGGCCCGTGTCCCGGAAGGACAATCGTTTCCTCCGGCAGTTCGTATAACACGTTCCGTATGGAATTCATCAGCTCTTCGTTGCTTCCCGTCGGAAAATCCGTCCGTCCGACGCTCTCCATGAAAAGCGTATCTCCGGACACAACCATCGATTCCGCAGGGAAGAAATAGCTGTAACTGCCCGCCGTATGGCCGGGCGTATGAAGGCAGGTCACGTAAAGTCCCGCAATGTCCAAAAGCTCCTCATGAGAGACAAAGCGGTCTGCCGTCACCAAAAGCGCGTCCGGATTCGGATACTCCTCCCGGAACATATGCGGAAGCACATACTCGGAATCCGAAAGCAGGTCCTTCTCCTCCTCGCCGGCGATGACCGGAATGCCATACTCGGTCTTAAGGTTCTTAACGGCGCCGACATGATCGAAATGCGCATGCGTCAGGAAAATGGCAACCGGCTTCATTCCGGTCTCCCTGACGGCACTCTTGATACCCGCCGCGTCTGCGCCGGGATCAAAAATCAAAAGCTCTTTCGTTTCCGGGTTTCCGATCAGATAGCAATTGGTTGCAAGCGGTCCGACCGGAATGGTTTTTACGATATGCATGCCCTGCTCCTTAGCCGCTTGTCCGCTCAATGTCGATGACATTGGGCTGCGCGGAAATCCTGCTGATGATGTTTCTGAGCTGCTCCGTTCCGTGCACGGCAAAGGAAACCGTAATCGTGCTGATTTCGTTCTTTCCGGGCCTTGCGGAAACGGAATTGATATTCACCTTTTCCTCACTCAGAATCTTCGTGACCTCAAGAAGCACGCCCGGGTTATTGCGGGCAAAGATTCTGATTTCGGCATTGTAAATGTGATCACTCTTATCGGCCTCTTCGATGTTCCATTCGGCATCAATCAGGCGCACCTTATCCGACTCGGGCAGGTGAATCATGTTCACGCAGTCCGTCCGGTGAATCGTCACACCGCGGCCTCTTGTCACATAACCGATGATCTCGTCTCCGGGAACCGGTGCGCAGCACTTTGAAAAATGTACGGCTACATCTCCCATTCCCTGAACGATGATGCTTCCCTTGTGGTGAACGGTTCTCGGTTTTTCGCCGCCGCCCCGTTCATTGAGATCCGCGAGGAGCTGGTCCTCTGTGACATTTTCCTCCTGCGTCTTCTTCCACTCTTCGTAGAGACGGTTGACAATCTGGCCTTCCTTGAGGCTGCCGTGCCCGACTGCCGCAAGAAGCGAATCCCAGTCGCGGAAGCCGTATTTTCTCTGGCATATCGCCTGATATTCGGGCTTCAGCACGTCGGAGAGACGGATGCCCTTTGTTTTGGCATAATCCGTAAGCAGGTTTTTGCCCCGCTGGATGTTATCTTCTTTTAATTCGGCCTTGAACCACTGGCTGATCTTGTTGCGCGCCTGGCTGCTCTTGACAATCTTCAGCCAGTCACGGCTCGGTCCGCGGGAATTTGCAGACGTCAGAATCTCAATCTGGTCACCGTTCTGAATCTCATAATCAATCGTGACAAGCTTGCCGTTGACCTTGGCTCCGATCATCTTGTTACCGACGGCGCTGTGGATGCTGTAGGCAAAGTCCACGGGGTTGCTGCCGACCGGAAGCGTCTTCACATCACCTGTCGGAGTGAAGCAGTATACGCTTTCGTTGAAAAGGTCGAAGTCGTTCTTTAAGGAGTCCAAAAACTCCTTATTGTCGGACATATCGCGCTGCCATTCGAGAACCTCACGGAGCCAGATCATCTTCTCGGCTTCGGTCTCCTTGGTTGTGCGGCCTTCCTGCGCCTCTTTATACTTCCAGTGCGCCGCGATACCGTATTCGGCAATGCGGTGCATCTCTTTCGTGCGGATCTGAATCTCAAACGGCGTTCCGTTCGGTGCGATCAGCGACGTATGAAGCGACTGATACATGTTCGGCTTCGGCATCGCAATATAATCCTTGAAACGGCCCGGGATGGGCTTGTAAATCTCATGGATGACGCCGAGCGCTGCATAGCAGTCCTTAACGGAATCCACGATAATGCGGATGGCGAACAGATCGTAAATCTGATCGAGCGTCTTGTGCTGGTTTACCATTTTCCGGTAAATGCTGAAGAAATGCTTCGCTCTACCGCTGATTTCGGCTTCGATTCCGGCTTCCTTCAGATGCTTCTCCACTTCCTCGGTAATGCCGTTGATAAATGCCTCGCGCTCCGCCCGGGTCGCCTTAATGCCTTCGGACAGTTCCTTATAAACGTCCGGCTCGAGATACTTAAGAGCCAAATCATCGAGCTCGGTCTTAATCTTGCTGATACCGAGACGCTGCGCAATCGGGGAATAAATGTCAAGCGTTTCACGGGACTTCTCGATCTGCTTCTCGGGTGTCTGGTACTGCATCGTTCTCTGGTTATGCAGCCGGTCCGCGAGCTTGATGACAACGACACGGATGTCCTTTGCCATCGCGATGAACATCTTACGGAGGTTCTCCGCCTGGACCTCGATCTTGTCCTGTGAATAATTCAGCTGTGTCAGCTTGGTAACGCCGTCAACAAGGGAAGCGACTTCGTTTCCGAATTCTTCCTCGATCTGCTCGTCGGTAACGCCGGTATCTTCGACAACATCATGCAAAATTCCGGCGATAATCGTTTCCTTGTCCATCTCGAGTTCGGCAAGGATAATAGCTACCGACAGCGGGTGGATGATATACGGCTCGCCGCTCTTTCTTCTCTGGTCACCGTGAGCGGATTTCGCCAGTTCATATGCTTTTTCGACAGAAGAAAGGTCCGTATTCGGACGGTACTTCCGTATTGTTTCCAACAGCTTCTGGTGTAATATTTCAGGGTCGGTGAAGTCACTGGTTATTCCGACTCTTCCGACTTCCTTCGTATCGTCGCTCATACTGAACCTCCTTTCTGAAAAATGTCATAGTCTTATGTTGGGGGAGGCAGCGCCGCGAAGATATTCCGCAGGCTGCCTAAGCGCGAGACAGCAGATCGGAGATACTTTGCAGGCTGCCTGGGTTGGCAGGCAGCCTCAGAATGAAAATTCTTCGCATGCCTGCCACCCGGCGCGCCTGCAGTGAACTGAACCCTGCCTGTCTCCCGCTCGGCGCGCCTGCTGTGAACAACGTCCTCGCTGCCTCACAAAAAATATTCAGATTATTTTCCGGGGTACTTGATTACGCTGGCCACATCGTACTTGGCCAGTTTCTTACGGCCCTGCAGACCTTCAAGCTCCATTAAGAATGCGATGCGTACGACGGTGCCGCCGAGGCGCTCCACCATCTTGGCGATGGCCTCGATCGTGCCGCCGGTTGCAATCAGGTCGTCGATGATGACCACCTTGTCGCCGGGCTTGATGGCATCCTTATGCATCTCAATCGTTGCGGTACCGTATTCAAGCGCGTAGGTTTCCTCAATCGTTTCGCACGGAAGCTTTCCCTTCTTACGGGCAAGCACAAAGGATTTGTGCAGATTATAGGCAACCGGTGCGCCGAAGATGAAGCCTCTCGACTCGGCACCGACAATCGCGTCAAACTCAACGCCCTTCAAAAGCTTCTGAATGCTGTCAATCGCCAGCTTCAGTCCGTCCGGATCCTGAATGACGCTCGTCACATCCCGAAACATAATTCCGGGCTCCGGAAAATCCGGAATGGTCCTTACATATTCTTCAATCTTCTTTTTCATGGCGCAAACCCTCTTTTTCCCAAATTCGCGGGTTCTTTTGTGCGAAAATGCATTTTCTCACAAATACCCATTCTAAAAATATGATTATAGCACCAATTCCGTTTTTCTACAACAAAAAATATCCCGGGCGGTTGTCCGTAACCGCCCAGGATACACTGTCTGACATTTATGTTTTACCGAATCCGAATTTCCTCGCCGTTGATGCATATGCTCTGAATCCGTTCAAACGGAACCAAACGGAATACGCCATCTTCCGAGAATCCGCTCAAAAGGTTATAATAATATGCTCCTTCAGTCCCTTCCCGGGAGGAAGATGCCCACCCGTCACTCTGAACGGTCATACCGTTGACCCTCGAATAATGCAGGATCTTTCCGTCATCCAGCCGGATATAATCCAGCGAGAGGGTCTTCCATATGCCATTTTCGTCTGTTTGCAGCAGATTCATTCTGAAATACTCGGATGCCGTTTTAAAATGCACTTCCATGCGAGTCAGTGAAAACAGGATATCCGTCAACAGTATTCCGTCCACCTCTTTATTGACCGAAATAACCTCACTCTTTGCCTCGTAATCATTTGTCCATTCAAAAGTAAGGCCACGAGTGTTTTCACCGTCAACATATCCGTCGATACACAATTGCATCGGAAGATGACTCAGGTCAACATCGGGATCTTGGTAGGAAATCACAAAGAAATACCAAAGCCTGCCGTCCCGACAGAATGGAGCGCTTCCGTTCATATTCCCGCGGGTTATTCCATCCGGAAAAACCGCATTTCCCTCTCCACGCAGAGGGAAAGGAGGTTCCTTCCCCAGCCATCCGTCCGGCGCATCCAACTCATAATCCGTACGGATTTCCACATAAACCGTATTCTTGTCGCCGATGATATCTTCAAGTGTGAGTTTCAAACTTCCGAACTCTTTGGTGTCCTGAATCGTTACAAATCCGGTTCCGATTTCCTCCTCATTTCCATCTGTTCCGATTAACTCGAGGAACGGTTTCGCCCCACGTCCTTTCGTCGCCGCGTAAACGGTTCCGACCAAAAGAATAATCATACAAGCTGCAATCAACACAAGTCGGAATGCTCTCTTACGGGTTCTCCTGCCCTGCGGTGTCTGTCTCCTGTCTGCCTGCTCGCAAACGGGAGAATTCGTAAGAATCCGATCTGCCTCGTTGACGAAACTGTCATCAATTTCGGTTAATGCTTTGTGCAAATCCAATCCGTTCATTTTTTCCTTCCTTTCTTCCAAGATGCTTCTTGAATTGCTTCTTCAGGTAATATAACTGGTTGCTTACATACTTTTCATCTCTGCCTAATCGTTCCGCGATCTCTGCCACGGAATACAGAAACCAAAACCTTCCCAGAAAAATAGCACGTTTTTCTTTCGACAGATTGCGAAGAAACTCTTCAATCTGTTCTTTCAGCTTTGAATCCTGTTCCGACTCGAACTTTCGATTATCGGGAATGCATTCGGACAGTTCCTCAAAAGATGTCGTCTGAGTATTTCCTCCGCGCTTTTGCGCCAGGTTGGTCCGCAGGCGCTTAAAAGCACAATTCCGGGTCATTCGAAACAGATATGCCTTCAGGTTTTCAGGACCCGCGGCGGGAATGTTCTTCCACGCGCCCAGGTACACATCATTCAGGCACTCTTCCGCATCCCGCTTGTCCGCAAGAATGCTTTCGGCAATTCTCTGCATCTGTGCTCCGTACTTCTTCTGCAGTTCATTAAGCGCGCGATCTGAACTGCTCCGGAACAGTTCCACAATTTGATTGTCAGTTAACACATTCTCCAAGGACACGGTCTCCTTTCAGCAATAATCGTATCTTACAACCGCTTTCATTAACATAGTTCCGTTTTGAACGGCGGATTTCTTAAACTATACAGATAAAAATGCGATAAAGTTGATTGTCAAAGTAACTTCTGGTTCCAACTCTGGCTTTTGTTTTTGTCTGACTAACTTCCGGTTTGGCTCTTTCCCGCCGTTTTCCGTGTTGTTTTTCGCCATCTTCCGGAGTATAATTGAGGAAAATGCGGGGAATTTTGAGTATGCGGTCGCGAGCCTCCGGAGAGTCGTTTGCAAGAGTAACTTCCGGATGCCTTTGTGCAAGGTTCTTCTTTCCGTATCCTCCTGCCAGTGTTTTTACTTCAGTAAACTTGGCTTCAGACTGACGTCATCCGGACAGATGACTGTGAGCCCGATCCGTTCCAGCGCATTTTTATCGAACGACTGCAAGGCCTTCTTCATGGGAGTCGCACCATGAAGCATAGGCCTTGTTGTATTATTGATATGATTGATCATCAACAAGACCTGTTCCTGCGTCAGTTCGTCAAATGCCGTTCCTTTCGGCAGTACATATCGTATGTATTCGTGATTCTTCTCAAGCTCGCCCTTTTGCTCCGAATGTCTCGGCTCGCAATAGAACAGCTTCATCCTCGGATTTCCATCCAACCCTCGTTCAAACAGCTCCGGATCCGCAAATTCACACCCGTTATCCGTCAGCGCGACCGGGAACCACTCGCGAAACATCTCTGTCCCGAGTTGTTCTTCCAGCCAATCGAAGGTGCTTACCGTGTTCACCATTTCCTTGCTGTCAATCAGAAACGCGAGCATCAGGTTGTTCTCCGGCCAGAGAAGCGTCTGCAACAGCTTTCCGCCCTTCACTCCTTCCACCGTGTCCATCTGGACCACCCGGATTCCCGGATTCTGTTTCTGATACTCCAGGTAGTCGGAATAATGGTGACCTTTCTTCTTGCGATAGGATACCTTCGGTTGTTTCGTGTAGTGCTTTCGCTTTCGGTACCGGACCGTTCGATGCATGTCCAGGTTCCGTACCGTCAGAATGCCCATATCGATGTACCGGTACAGTGTCCGTTCGCTGCAGGGAATGTCCTCTTTGTGGTTGGCCATGATGTGTGCGATCGGCTGCCCTTTCTGGATCAGCGGACTTACCAGGCTGTCCAGGGATGCCAGTTCATCCCGCGTCATATCCACGCCCCGCCGTGATTCGTGCAGCTCTTCCAGATACTCTCTGTGCGCGCAATCCGCATTGTACAGATACTTATCGAACAGGCATCGGGAAGACTTCGGACAGTTGTTGCACACATACGGAGCCTTCTTTTCGATTGGGCATGGGGCATCCACAAAGTCCGGACACAGCTCGTTGCACCGCAGGCATTCCCGACAGGGAATCCGACACTTATGTCCCTTCCTCTTATGACATACATCCCGCCTTCGGCAAGTATCCCGATATTTACATCGGTTAGGCTTGGTATACAGGTAAGATTTCCTGTCCCTGACCTTGTGATAGCGGTGCTTTCGGATTTCTTTCGAAATTGTATCCGGGGAGCATCCAATGATTTCGGAGATCTCCTGAAAAGTTCTGTGTTCCCGCAGTCCCTTCTGAATCTCATAACGGTCTTCCCGGGTTAGATGTTGTCCTTTCCTACGTCCTTCATCAGTCATACTCTCTCCATTCTCAGGAGGATACATGCCCATTATATCACTGTATGACTAACTTATGGATTGAACACTAAAACCAGAATTTCAAAAAACAATTAAGTTATTTTTTTCAATCCCCCAAAAGCAAGTATCCCCCAAAAACAAAAAACGCGCAGGCAAAACCTGCGCGTTTCTAATTCTATAATGCTTTTTTGATTGCTGCAAGCAGCTCGTCAAACTCGTTGAACGCCTGCAAATCCGGGTTGTCGGCAATGATTTTGTCGGTGCTCTTGAACAGGAATCCCGCTTTGGAAGCGCGAATCATGTCAATATCGTTGTAGCTGTCACCGGCCGCAATCGTGTCAAATCCGATGGACT